>JAEEGL014421508.1_pt1 | contig 23511 bp, 24 predicted proteins | sample 9134231 | NCBI WGS metagenome assembly JAEEGL01 (sample SAMN16246548, study PRJNA631951) | gut metagenome | biome: gut microbiome; feature: rumen; material: fiber-attached | host: Bos | place: Iran: Karaj | collected 2018-10
AGAAGACACTACTATGAACAACATATCGATTATGTATATGACATGTTAGAAGAAGGAAGTAAAGTAGCAAGAGCAAAAGCAGCAGAAGTATTAAAGAGAGTAAGAAGAAGTATAGGAGTAGAATACTTTGAAGACATGGAACTAAGACATAGTGTTTATACAAATGTTGAAGAGGAAGAAAGTGCTAAAAGAAAACTGACAAAAGATAGATAAAAAGGAGAATAAAATATGGCACAAATAATTGATAATTTTAAGGGCAAAAAACAAAACTATGGAATGAAAGGAAATAACTTAAAAATCTTAATGGACTTATTTAAAGACAGTGAAAGGGTAAATGTTCCGGAGACATTAATACTCCCTAGTTCGCTATTTAAAGAAGTCATAAAAGAAAATGGAGACACTGATTTTTCTGACTATAAAAATATAGTTATAAACCCACAATTGCAAAAAGAAATAATACAAACTATAAGAAATAAATTTGGTAATAACAAATTAGTAGTCAGAAGTTCAGCAACATGTGAAGATTCAATATTCTTCAGTGGATCTGGCCAATATGATTCGTTTTTGAATATCTATGAAGATGAGCAAATCATAGATGCAATAAGAAAAGTTTATGCATCATTTTATAATAAGAACTCACATTTATACAGTAAAATATATAATATTAATTTAAACAAAGAAGGAATGGCAGTATTAATTCAACCAGTTGCACCCGTTGTTAAAGCTGGAGTAATGTTTAGCTGTGATCCAGTAAATAAAAGTAAAAAGTATATTATAGAGTCAACTAAAGGTTTAGGAACTAATGTGGTTGAAGGCGGAGAAAATGTTAAACATTTAGAAATAGCATATCAAGAAAAAGATAATATTAAAGATAGCTTTATAAGAGTTCTAGTAGATATAATTGATGTAATTAAGCAAAGATTTGGCTATGAAGTTGATATAGAGTGGGGAATTGATGCAAATAATAATATATACATATTTCAAACTAGACCAGTAATATGCAAAAATGCTGACTTTAATATTAAATATGATAGTTCTATCGTATCATCAAAATGTACTCCAATATCACTAGGATTTGCAATAGGAAAAATAGAAAACATTACTGATAAAGAATTTTGTGAGATTCTTTATCAAAACCAAATATATGACTTTAATGATCTAAGTTTGCTATTGTCAAGTAGAGGAGTTATTTTAAAAGAAAACGTTAAATTATCACATTTTGCTAACATTTTAAGAGAATTAGTAAAACCATGTGTATATATAGATAACTTTCATTTCAAACCTAATAATCTATATGCTATAGATGCTTTTAATGGAAACATTATAGATTTTGAGAACTTAAGTACACAACAAAAAATTGAATTGATGTTTAATAATTTTAACTATATGAAATCAATTCTTAAAGATTCTTTTGAAAAATATAATGGTATTTTAAGTATCAGTAACGATGATAAGTTTGAAGAAGTAGTATTTGATATTGATGAACAAAACGTAATAAAAGAACTAATAGAAAAAGGATTTAAGAAGAAGAAAGTAAATCAGAAAATATACACATACGATTTCAAAGACAAATCACTAATTGAAAGTAATGCTATTTTCAGAATACAAGTTTCTAACGGAGCAATTAATGTTCAATTCAAATTACTTGATACTGAAAATGAAAGATATAGAACTGAAAAAGGAATAATAATTCAATTTGATAGTTTAAAGAAAGCAAAAATGTTTATGGATTCATACTTAATGGAAGAAACAGGCTATCAAGAAAGAATAATAACTAAATATGAAAAGGACAACGTATCAGTAAATATTATAAAATGGCCTGGTTGCGAAGCATATTTAGGAATTGAAGGGCAAACATTAGAAGATTTAGAAAATATAAATGAACAATTAAACTTGAATGATTGTATGGTCACTGGATGGGGCGGAAGACAAATATTTAAAAAGCTGAAACTAACATTGACCGACTGCAAGTTTGATAGAACGGGGGAATAAATGAAAAGAAAAGTAGTAGTATTAACAGACTGTGTAGATGTAGCGTGGCAAGAAATAAGAGGTTCGATATACAGTAATTGCAATGACTATGATGTTTGTATTGAACCAGTAGTTCCGGTAGATTCATACAGTATTGTTAATGTAAATTTTTTAGTAAAACTAATAGCAGAAATATATCCAGAAGGAACTATAATATGCGTTATAGTTAATCCTTTAAAACTTCGTACAGAAAGAATAGTGGGAAAAACCAAAAGAAAAAATTTAATATTTGAAGGTACTAACACCGGTGCATTTAGCTGGCTAATAAATGATTTTGGTTGTGAAGAATTATATGAATTATATGATCCAGGATTTGTTCCGTTCGGAGGAAAATATGTGCATGCTCCAGCTGTAGGAAAAATAGCAAGCGGAGTACCTATTAATGAACTAGGTAATAAATTTCCAATAGAAAAGATTAGACATGTTGATATGGAAGAAGGAACAGTCATGCATATAGATAACTTTGGTAATCTTAAACTTTTCCATAAATTTGAAACTGAACCAAATAATGGTGACAAGTATGAAATAGAATTTAATGATAATAAACTTGAAGTTGTTTATAATAAGAGAATGATGGAAAGAAATGATGGAGAAATAATAATATATCCAGGAAGTTCTTTTGGTTTTACAGAAATAGGAACAGTTAGAGATCATTTTGCAGAAAAGTATGGAGTAAACAACGGAGATTTAGTTAGAGTTAGGAGGTTAAAATAAAATGAGTAAAATAATGCTTTCAGGTGGAAGACCAACAGGGAAACTACATTTAGGTCATTATGTTGGTGCTTTCAAAACATTCGCTGATATGCAAAAAGATTATGATAATTATTTTATAATATCCGACATTCACATGTTGACTACTAAATCAACAAAAAAAGAAATAGATACAATATTTGAAAACTCGCTTAACATGATTATTGATGCCATAGGTATGGGAATTGACCCAAAACAAACAACATTTTATTTACAATCTCAAATACCATATTTGTCACATATATTTGGTATATTCCAAAACTATGTAAAACTAGATAGAGTTAATAACACACCTAGTTTAGTAGAAATGAGCAAGCACTCAAATCAAGATGAAGTATCACTTGGACTAGTAGCTTACCCAGTTTTGGAAGCTGCTGATATATTTGCTTTAAAAGCCGATATAGTGCCTGTAGGAAAAGATAATATAGATCATGTAGTTATTACTCAGAATATCATCAAGTATATAAATGAAGAATTTGGTGCTGATTTTAAAATTCCAGACTATATAACAACAGATAACAATCATATAGTAGGAACAGACGGCTCAAATAAAATGAGTAAATCATTAGATAATGCAATTTACATAAGAGATAGCCACGAAGAGGTAATAAGAAAAGTAAACAACATGAAATGGGTTGATTCTTATGAAAATGGATTAAATGTCGTTATGGAATATATTAAGATTTTTGCACCAGATCAATATGAGTGCATAAATAATGCTTACATTTCGAATAAGCTTACTGAAAGGAAAGCTAAAGATATACTAATAGAAGTTTTAGACAACTTACTAACACCAATGAGAGAAAGAATGAAACCATATTTAGAAGATAGAGAAAAGGTATTCGAATTACTTTATAATGGTACAAAGAAAGTAAAAACAATTGCAGATGAATCAATGTATGAATTAAGAGAAGCAATTGGATTGGTAGACTTAGAATCACACAAAAGAAAACTAGTTAAACGAAATGAGAATTAGAAGATATGAGCAAAGTATTATTAATAAGTCCACCATATATGAAGCTATCATATCCAACATATAAAATACCTATAGCCTTAACTAAGGGATGCAAATATATGAATCCTGGGTTACTGATATGTTCATCAATCTTTGATGATGCAAATATTGAAAATAAAATAATAAAAGTAAATGATATAAGGGAAGAAGAAATATTACCATGGCTAGGACCAGATACGGTTCTAGTTGGAATAAGTTGTACTTGCTCTTGGGAATATTTGGAATCAATAAAAATAGCTGAAATAATTAAAAAATATAATAGTAATATAAAAATAGTAATGTCTGGATGGCAAGTAAAAAGCATAAAAGAAAAACTATTTAAAGATACTGAATATGTAGACTATATCATTTGGGGAGACGCAGAATATACTATTCTAAAGTTATATAACAACATTATAGAATCTAAAGATGAACATATATACTCAGTGGCTAAACGAGGTGTACCTTATATTGAAGAAAAGTGTGAAAAACAGCCACTATTAAATTTCTCACTAATAGATTTTTCAAAATTTCCAGACTATCATGAGTATTTACCATATGTAGAAGAAAGTAGAAATTGTCCATATTCTTGCGAATTTTGTCTAAATTCGTGTGTAAATGATAGATATCATAATGTTCCATTCGATATTTTTGTTCAAAATGTTGAAATGGTTGAAAGAGTATATGGCAAAAACGCCCAGTCAAATCTTCTGGCAGCTAATTTTGGAGTAAACTATAAAGAAACAAAAAAGAAATTAGACTATTTAAAAACTAAAAATATAAAATGGAACATTGAATTACATGTAGACAATCCGTGGGAATACTATATTGAGGATTTAAAAGAAGCGGGAATCTGCAAGGCAAGCATTGGCTTTGAATCAGGATCACCTAGAATTCTAAAGTTAATGAACAAAACAAAAGATCCAGACAGATATCTCAAACGTCTAGAACAAATGTTGATTAAACTAAATGAACAAGGAATTAAGCCGAGTCTAAATCTTCTAATTGACTATCGAGATGATTATGAATCATTATGTGAAACACTAAATTTTATAGATCATAATAAACAATATATACACAAAGTTAAAGCTAATTTTATGTTTGCTTTTGATGGATTACTAAGTAAAATTAATGATTCGGATTATATTAATATGATAGTTGACGATTATGGAAGAAAGATTCATGCATATCCTCTATTACCAAGCAACACTAACCTAGAAGAAATATCTTACATAATAGATGAAATAGAGAAAGGCAATTACGACCACAGCATATTACTATCTACGTCATTTGCAAGTAATAGTGATGCTTATAAACTGACTAAGGACAGTCACTAATAAATATTAAAAAATAAAGCATGTTTTGTAGACATGCTTTTTTCTTTTTGCTATAATTGTTATGTATAGTAAAGGGTGTGTAATAAACATGAAAAAAATATTAAAACTTTTGCTAATTATCTTTTTAGTAAGCATTAATATATCATATTTAAAAGCTGACTGTGAAAGTGATAAAGAAGCAGTTAAGAGTCTAAATATAGATAATGAAAATTATGTAAGAGATGGCAAATTCATTGCTGGATTTCAAATAACTAGTGATCAACCTGCTGATTTGTATGCTGAGGTTACTGAAGAATCAGATACAAATAAAGTAATTGTTGAAATGAAAAATGGATATATGGATTATCTTACAGAGTATGATAATGAGCCAACACAGTTAAATGTCAAATTGTATAGCAAATCATGCCAAAAAGAAGTGCTAGATGAATTCGTAGTAGAAGCTTCAACATTAAACCCTTTTTCAGGTCTTGAAGTGTGTTCAAAAGTCGCAGGTGCTTCACAACTATGTAGCAAATATGCAGATGTAAGTGACATGACTGAAGAAGAATTTAGCAAATCAGTAAAAAAAGATATTAATAGTATCATGTTAAAGATTAATATTAAAAATGGAATAAGAAAATATTTGTACCTTGCTTTAATACCGTTTTTTACAATTGGAATAGGATATATAATTGCTATAAGAATGCTTAAAGAGAAAAGAAAAAGTGTTTACAGGGGAGGAGGTATAAAATGAAAAACATAAAAATAATATCTTTACTACTATTTTTTGCAGCGATTGCCTTTACAAATATTCAGGATATTTATGCAGACAGTCAAATTGGAAATTGTGTAGATCAGACTGATAAAATTACAAATGGAAAATGTAAAGATGGAAGAGCAGTAATTACATATGATGCTAACGGGAAAGCAACTAATATTACATATGGTGATGAAAAGGGAAGTGCAGGTAAATTTTACTTTGCATATTCAACAGTTCTAGGGGTAAAGATTAATTTTATAAATATTACTGAAGGAGAAGACAGACCTAATAATAACTACCGTTTCTACTTTGATAATACGTATTCAGGTCACATAAGCAATATAAATAGTAGTAACAACGCTAATGGATATGGTAATGTCTGTGGTATATTTAAAAACGTTGATAAAAGTTATATTTCTAATAAAAACAACGATAATACTAACGGATGTGATGCTATAGCAGGAAAATATGAAATGAAATCTGGCATAACTTCTGGTGTATATTCTATTAATAACGAATACATTCATAACTGGATGATGTCAGACAGCGGCAACGGAATATATGAATTTTTACATGACATTAATATATGTAGTATGGAACAGTTTGGAATTACAGTTGATAATGGAAATTGCTCTGCAGATAATATAAGAGAAGCCATTACCGTTGGAACAGGAAAAAACCATATAACTTCCAAAGGTGCTGAAAAGCTTAAACAATATGGAATAGTATTTGAGCCAGTACTAGGTTTTCAACAATATGAAAGAGAAGTAGTAATACATAAAGTTCTTGATCATAACCAGGTTCTTGGATATTGTAGTTCAAGACTTGCAAGTGGTGAAATAGTATTTGAAGATGATAATCACAAAACTCTTCAAGGAAAGGCTGCAACAATGGCTTGTATAAAGCAAATACATCAAGATTTCGAGAGAAACACTTCATCAGTGCCAAAAGAATTAGTACTAGATGTTCCTGAAAACAAAGATGAACATAACGGAAAATACTTTGCATTTACACTTAAAGGAATAGCGCAAAGGCTAATTAACGATAACTTTACATATCCAAGTTTATTAGATGATGGTAAGACTTCGCATACATGGCCTGGAATTGCCGTAGAAATTGATAAGATACTAGCAAATATTAATACAATAAAACCAAGCGAGAATAGCAACAACAGAATAATGTATACAGCAGACCAACATGGCAAAATAGTTAATGGAAAACGTGATTTGTATAAAAATAGTAGCTACTCATCAAGCACAACACTCACTAATGATAGCTGGAAAGATGTAGCAAATCAAACGGTAGGTATAGGATACGACATATATCACTTGGAAATAAAAGAACCTAATCATGACTGTGAAATCGTAATAAATTCTAATCCTAGTGTAACATTAACAAAAGATATATCTGATAAATATATGCTATATATTACTGACAAAAGCTATAGCACTGTTGAGCTATATGGTCCAGAGTCAGCAAGCAAAAAAGGTGATGGAAAGTTAATTGCAAGCCTTAAAGGATCTGCTACTAATGCAGAAAAAAGTAAGGCCTTTGAAGAATACAGTAAGCAATGCCGTAAATGTGAAACACATTTTTACAACGATGATAATGCAATAGTAGAAATAATTTCCGACAGTGCTCTATCGCAAGACGCAATTAATTCATCAAAATATAAATATATTACATTCATAGGAAAAAATGGTAATATTATAAAAACAGATGAAGATAGGAAAACTAAGATAACTAATAAAAATAAAAATAATATTATTAAAGAACTTAATGCAGAATACTTAAAAGAATGTAGTAATGTATGTAGTATTAAACTATACAATAAAAAAGAAGAACCAGTTAATACTCTTATAGCAGATGACGATATAAGTGATTATTTAAAAACATTTACATATGCTACTTTCTATGATGATAATAGTAAAGTAATAGGAAGAGAGCTAATTCAAAAAGATAGTTTAACTAAATCTAATGAATTTAGTAATGCATATAAACAATACAGTGAATCATGTAAATTTAACTGTGATACTCCAGAAGAAGTTTATGAAGAAGCTTTCAAAAAAGGAATAACAAACTACTACTGGGATAATGATGGAGTGAAATATTTGCGTACTGACAATAATGAAAAAGAACAATGGACACTCGCATGCAACCCAATTACAGATCAATGTAAAAGAGACGAAAATGGTAAGCCTCTAATTGATGACGAAGGAAATGATTTAACTCCTGATGAAGATGGAGAAGTATCATTTTTTAGAAGCGATGATGAGTATATTTCTCTTACTACACCGCAAGAAATAGAAGACTACTATAAAAGAGTGTGTGAAGAACCTAAAGAAGAAGAACCTCCTAAAAAAGATCCATGTTACCATGATGAAAGTACTGATACTTATTATGATTTAAGTGGTAATAAGATTGAGGGAGACAATGCTAAAGAAAAATTCAATGAAATATGCCCATGTAAAGTAGTAGATGGTGTATATAGAGACTACAGAGGAAAAGTAGTTGAAAAAGAAGTTTACTATGGTGGAGTTTGTCAATGTAAAACATTTGATATAACTGGTGGTAAAAAGAGATGTACTAACAGAGAATCAAATGAAGTAGCATGTGACGAACAAGTAGCAAGTTGTAGAAGATGCGAAACAAATGTAACTAAAACTTTACCAAATTCATGTAATAGTGCTACAACTGGTACTATAGAAGAACCAACAATGTGTAGTATCATGAAAGAAGGAACTATTAAACCTAGTTATAAAGATAGTGCATTAAGTACTTCAGGTACATGTGATGTATACTGTAGAACATCATATAAGTTTAATTTTGTAGATAGAAGTGCTACAGCAATAGCTGGACAATCATTTGTATATGATGTAAGAAGTAAATATCCTTCTTCACATAAGTTATCTTCAGTAGTATTATCTACTAGAGAATGTACTTCAGAGATAAACTATGGTAACTGGGAAAGCAGATATAAATCATATAATGAAGCAGTGCTAACTGCATGGAACAACTTAAAGAAAGCAGAAGGACTATATAATGAAAGGTATAATTATAAAACAACTTTAGATCATGACAGTGTTGAATTTTCTGATGGTGAAGAATGCAAAGGACATGATGAATATAATAGTGTCAAAATTGATGGATGTGAAGGCATAAAAACATGTAATGGATATGAAACTTCAGAAAAAGAAAAATGTTTAAATACTGCAATAGATAAATATGAAAGGTCAAAATGTGATGATCTTTCAGACGAACGAATATGTGAGGGAACATGGGATACTGATGATAGTATGTGCTATGAAACAGTTAAAGAGCATAAAATAGATGAAAAGTATACAGGATGTTTTGATGAAACAAATTACTATTTCTATACATGGAACTATAGTTACACAGTTACTAATAGTAATGGTACAACATCAAGAAAGAGTGATATAGTAACATATGGTAGTTCAGGATGCGACGGATGGAGGCAACCTCTTACATGTACTTCATATTGCCATTGTAGTCCTAAAGGACAAAATGCAAGCGAATACATATCAATAATAGAATCTCAATATAAATCAGCTCTTCAAAATTATGAAAGTGCGTTAGATGTTAGAGATTCAGTAATTCATGGACTAGAAGAATGTAATTTCATGCAAAGTGAACCAGATGCTAATGGACAAATTAACAACAAAGCTATTTTTATAGGCAGAAAAGCTAATATTGGTAGTAAGTATAATAGCTTACTATCATATAATCCAAATGGAGAAATGTCTGTAGAATATGATGAAAACAGAGTGTCTCCTAAAGAAGACTATAAAGTAGGTAATAATACTGGAGCAAATAAATTAGCTTCTTATACACCACTTGGAAAATTCGTATCAGTTGCATTTGGTAATAAGCAAGCAGCTGCAATATGTTCTTCATGTGAAACTAATTTACCAGCATCATTATCATCAAATTCATATACTACTTCAGTAAACTACTGGGTATGTAATGGAGATTCATGCTCAAATAGTCCAGTATCAGTACCATCTAACTTATTAGTAGATATTAACTTTGAAGTAGAAACACAGTACTACCAAGGTACTAAATTCTCTACACAATATCTAACAGGTGCTGTTGATATGACTAATAATGTATCGGATACACAGTCTTATCTAGCGGGATGGAGACCACTTGGTGATTACATATATCCTGTAAGTTCATTAAGAAAAACAGGTACATACAATGTAAGCTTTGATTACTCACTTACAACAACTAACGGAAAAGATACAACAAATGGTAAATACTCATGTACATATAATGTAATAAATGATTTACTAGATTATGACTGTAGAGCTTCAAATCATAGCTGTGATATAGATGATGGAGGCTCAAGTGACAAAGCTGGGCTAGGTGTATACTTTAGAACAGTAGATTTAACAAATGTATTCCCTAATGTAAGAGATTACAGCACTAACTGGTATAACAAAGCATCTAAAGAATATGCACAAGCTAAAACAGATATCGAAAGCATTGGAGACTCTTATATAACAAGCAAAGAACCAATGTACACAGTAACATTAACATCTAGAGATATGAAAGAGATTAGAGCATATAATCGTCATTATAGTTATTTAGAAACAAATCTAAACTGTGAAGGCTATTATTGTACAAGTAAATTCTTATTAAATAATGCATCTAATAATCAAAGTGCTAATAAAGATATGCCATCATTCAAAACAACAAAGACTTGGGACTGGGGTAAAATAGAATATAACAGTGCTCAATATAAAGGAACAAATCACTACTATAGTAGATAGGAAAGGAGAATAAAACATGAAAGAATCATTTTGGATATATTTACTATTATCTCTTGGACTATTTATTATAGTCGTAATGATGTTATTTCAAGATTTAACATCAACGTCTGAAGAAAACTATTATTTAACCAAAGAGGCTCTTGAAGCCTCTATGGTTGATGCATTAGACCTTGGTCTTTATAGACAAACTGGCGAAATAAGAATAATAGAAAGTAAATTTGTCGAAAGTTTTATCAGAAGATTTGCTGAAAGCGTTAATGATAGTAAAACTTACACAATTGAGTTTTATGAAATATATGAAAAACCACCTAAAGCGACAGTATTTATTAAAACAAAGAGTAGAAGCTTTAAAGTAAGCGTAGACTCAGAAAGCTCATACGATATACTAACATCCATGAGTGGAATACTAGAAACTAAGAAAGGAGTTAACTATGGAGAATAATAAAAAGAAAGGTTTTACACTAACTGAAATACTAGTAGTAATAGTAATTATAGGTATAGTACTTACTATAGCTATACCAAGTGTAGTAATAATTAGAAAGAGAATTAATAATAGACTATATGAAGAAAAGAAACACCTTATCTTAGTAGCAGCTGAGCTTTATGGTAAAGATAAAGGTTTAGTAACTGATTCTATTATTACAATTGATAGACTACTTGAGACAAAATATATTAATCCAGATTTAAAAACTGGTGAAAAAGGATGTTCTAATGAACATGGTTGTATAGTAGATCCAACTACTAATGAAATTATTAATAATACAGAATTACTACTTAAAAAGAATAACACAGATGTAGTAGCTGTATGGAATGGTCAAATAGCAAGTACATCAAGTAGAGATATAATCGATACTGTTAAAGAAGCATTAAGTTGCCCAGCAACTGTAACTGCATCTTCTCCTTGCTTATATCCAGCAGATGCTACTAACAACTATATTTATATAAGTGGTGTTATGTGGAGAATCGTAGGTATTTATAATATTGATTCAACAGAAGTAGTAAAACTTATTACTGATGATACAATTACATGGGAAGCTGAATAATAATAAAAACTCTATCATTTGATAGAGTTTTTTTATCTTTTATGATAAAATGAACAAAGGAGGAAGAATTATGAAAAAGAAAACTATATGTTTAGTAGGTAAACCTAATGCTGGTAAAAGTACATTGTTTAACAGATTAGCTGGTAAGAAAATATCTATAATAGAAGATACACCAGGAGTAACTAGAGATAGAATATACTCTAGTGCTACTTATAATAATACTTCCTTTTATCTAATTGATACAGGAGGTATAGATGCTTCTGATCAATCATTTAATAATGAAATAAAAATGCAAGTAGAAATAGCTATAGAAGAAAGTGATGCTATTATATTTGTAGTAGATGGTAAAGAAGGAGTAACTACTAATGATACTATTATTAGAGATATGCTTAGAAAATCTAATAAGAAAGTAGTAGTTGCTATTAACAAAGTAGATAACAAGACAACTAATGATAATATATATGACTTCTATACACTAGGATTTGATGACTATATTCCAATAAGTGCAGAACACAATATCGGAATAGATGACTTAATGGATAAAGTATTAGAAGGCTTTGATGAAAATGAAGAAGAAGAAATAGATGATAGACTTAAGTTTTCTGTAATAGGAAGACCTAATGTAGGTAAAAGCTCACTAGTAAATGCTCTATTAAATGAAGAAAGAGTAATAGTAAGTGATATAGCAGGAACAACAAGAGACGCTATTGATACATCTTTTACATATGATAAAAATGAATATGTACTTATAGACACTGCTGGACTTAGAAAAAAAGGAAAGATATTTGAATCAGTTGAAAAATATAGCCTAATAAGAAGTATGAGAGCTATAGATAGAAGTGATGTGTGTATATTAGTAATTAATGCTGAGGAAGGAATAATCGAACATGATAAACACATTGCAGGCTATGCTATAGAAGCAGGTAAAGCGCTTGTAATATGTGTTAATAAATGGGATACTATTGAAGAAGATAAAGACGCTATGATGAAAAAATGGAAAACAGATATTAAAAATAACTTCCAGTTTGCGCCATGGGCTAAAGTATGCTTCTTATCAGCTAAAACTAAAAAGAGAATAAGTACACTTATGCCACTAGTATTAGAGTCTTATGAAAACGCTCATAAAGAAATAAAAACTAATATAATAAATGAAATAATACTAGAAGCATTTATGTTAACACCACCACCTTCATATAAAGGTAAAAGACTTAAAATATATTTTGCACATCAATCAGGAGTACTACCACCTAAGTTTGATATAGAAGTAAACTCTAAAGGATTAATACACTTTAGTTATCCTAGATACTTAGAAAATAAAATAAGAGAGAATATAGACTTTAGTGGGACACCAATAATTCTTAATTTTAAAAACAAAGGAGAATAGTATTATTCTCCTTTTAATAGAAATAGAAAAGCAAACAAATGCTTGACACTGCAAAAACGTAATGTTAAGATAAAAATATACAAGGAGGGACACATAATGGCTAAAGATTTAATGGTAAGAAGCTCTAGTGCTGAATTTTTAATATTTGAAAGGCAAACACATGATAAAGGAATTCAAGTAAGATTTGAAAATGGAGATTTGTGGATGACTCAAAAAGCTATTAGTGAGTTATATGGTTGTTCCACTGACAACGTTTCACTTCATCTAAAAAATATATATAATGACTTTGAACTCGACAGAGATTCAACTACCGAGGAATTCTCGACAGTTCAAGAAGAAGGAAATAGACAAGTAAAAAGAATGCTATTATATTATAATCTGGATACAGTTATTTCGGTTGGATATAGAGTGAATTCAGATAGGGCTATCCAATTCAGAAGATGGGCAACAAATATATTAAAAGAGTTTTCAAAAAAAGGTTATATTATTGATAAGAAGAGAATGGAAAATGGCGTTTTCTTTGATGAAGATTATTATGAATCACTACTAGCAGAAATAAGAGAAATAAGATTATCAGAGAGAAGATTTTATCAAAAGATAACAGATATATATGCAACAAGCATTGACTATGATCGAAAAGCTCCAATAACAATTAAGTTTTTTAAAGAAGTCCAAAACAAATTACATTACGCTGTTTCTCGTAGTACTGCACCAGAAATAATATATAATCGTGCTAATGCTGAAGAAAAAAATATGGGTCTTACATCCTGGAAAAATTCACCTGATGGTAAAATATTAGAAACAGATGTAGTAATAGCTAAGAATTATTTATCTAAAGAAGAAATAGAAGGATTAGAATTAATAGTCTCATCCTTTCTAGATTTAGCCGAATCAAGAGCAAAAAGATTTATACCAATGACAATGGATGATTGGAAAAAGCTATTGGACAAATATCTATTATTAGATGAAAGAGATATACTAAAAGATGCAGGAACAATATCTCACGAAATAGCTTGTGATAAAGCACTTTCTGAGTTTGAAAAATATAGAGTAATTCAAGATAAAATATACAAATCTGATTTTGATAAGTTAATAGAAGAAATGAATGCCAAAGGAGAATAACATTATTCTCCTTTTTACATATAATAAACTAAAGGATGTGGTGAAATGCCTAGTGATTTATTTGATAGAATAGAAAAGAAAACACGTGTTAATAAAGATACTATTATATCTTTAGCCAAAAAATTAGAAGAAGGTAACTTTAAAGATGAAGATAATTTAAGAAATATAATAAATGAAATAAGCACTATAACAGGTAAAGAAGTAACTAAAGAAAAAGAAGATAAAATAATAGAAATGGTCATAAATGATAAAGTACCTAAAAATATAGATAAATATGTATAATAAAAAGTGTGAAATCCACACTTTTTTATATCATATAACTATCACTAGTATCTTTAACACTCTCAAGTTTTTCTAATCTTTGATCAAGATTTCTAATATTTTTTTCAATCCTGGATAATCTTTCTTCTAAATAGTTATTATCATTAAACATGGCACCAGGGCCATATGCTTGATACTGAGTATTAACGTTATATCCGCTAGGCATAGGTGCATTTCCAAAGCCCCCAGCTTGATAATTTTGATAAAACATATCTCTATTTTCTTTCATATATCCTCCAAATCTATTAATAATATATGACAAACATACACTTTTCGTGTATAATTTAAAAAGGTGAAAGAAATGAGACTTAAACACATTAAAGGAAGCGAAGAAATAGTAGAAAACTCTAGCATTGTTATAAAAAATCCAGAAAAGCATATTGGATCATGGAACAAGATATTTAATAACAAGAACAAAATAGAACTAGAAATAGGAATGGGTAAAGGTTCATTCTTAATTGAAAAAGCAAGAAGAAATAAGAATGTAAACTATATTGGACTTGAAAAATATCCAAGTGTACTACTAAGCGCTATTAAAACTATAGAGGAAGAAAAACTTTCTAACATAAAAATAATATGCACTGATGCTACTAATGTAGATAGCATATTTAAAAAAGAAATAAGTAAACTATATTTAAACTTCTCTGATCCATGGCCAAAGAAAAGACATGAAAAAAGAAGACTTACCAGCAGTGTGTTCTTAAATAAATATAAACCAATATTTAAAGGATTTAAAGTAATCGAGCAAAAAACAGACAACGATGACTTATTTGATTATAGTCTAGGAAGTTTCAAAGAAAACGGCTATATTGTACTTAAAAAGAATAGAAACTACTTTGACGATGTAAGAACTGAATATGAAAATAAATTCATAAGTAAAGGTAAAAATATAAACTATGTAAAAGTCTTTAAATTGTAGTGTAAAGAGTATGCATACTATTTACTTAAAAATGACACTATTAATTTAGGCTTTTGTTTGCTATAATTAACTATAGAAGCGGGTGAAAATAAGTGAAAAAATTTCTAATCATATTATGTATTTTTATCCTAACAGGATGTTCTACAAGCAAATTTGATGAAACTAAAACATTTGAAGAATTAGAAAAAATAGAGAAATCACAAGTGGTAGCAAACACTTCTGCTAAGGGATTTAAATACTATAAACCAAGAGATTTTTCATTAATAGAAGAATATGACTTTAATCATATACTAGTTCACAAAGGAAATAAATACTACTTAAATATAGATGTAAATGCTTATCATGATAAAATGCCTATCAAATATACAATTAACACTGAGGCATATTTAAGTAAAAAAATTGAATATGATGATAATAAAGTGGCTTATATTGAAATAAAAGAAGTAAATAATAGTTACTTTTTAGTAAAAATGATGTATAATTATAGTAGTGTTGAAGTGAGTGTAAAAGAAAGTGAAATCTATGATGCACTAACGCACATGATGATTATACTCTCATCAATTAGATATAACGACAATGTTATAGAAAATATTATAAACGAGGCAGATTTAGATTCTAGGGAAAATGCTTATGAAATAAAACAGCCTAAAGTTAAAAATGAAAAGACTAATGTACTAGATGTTTATGACAATAAAGGATAAACAAAGTAAGAAAGAGGTGCTAAAGTGGGATTATTTAATAAAATAGCAAATATCTTCTATGATGAAGTAGAAGAAGATGATACTCCTAAAGAAGAAAAGAAAGAAGAAAAAGTTGTTAAAAAGGAAATTGAAAAACCTAGAATAGAAGAAATACACTTCGAAAAAACTATTGAAAAAGAAGAAATAGAAACTCCAAAAGAAGAAAAAGCTTTTGAAAAGCCTTTCTTTAAAAGTGAAACTAAGGAAGCTAAGACTTTTAAATTTCCTATTATAGATGAAGAAGAAGAGGAAGTAAAAGTTACTCCTGAAATTAATAGAACTAGAAGTAGTATATATGATATTGAAAAGAGAGAAGAACCAAAAGAAACTAGAAGAGAAAGTAAATATGAATCTTTTGGATTTAATAGAAAAGAAGAAAGAAAAGTAGAATCTCCTAGAAAAGAAGAAGTAAGAACATTCCGTCCTTCTCCAGTAATTAGTCCAGTATATGGAATACTAGATAAAAACTATACTAAAGAAGAAATAATTGCTAGACAAGAAAATATCAGAACTAGGGATGAAGATGTAGACTATGATTCAATAAGAAGAAAAGCATATGGTACTTTAGAAGATGAACTTGAAAATACATTATCTAAAATAACAAGTGCTAAAAAAGAAGTAGAAAAAACTATTGAAGAAATGGATAGTTTTGATGAAGATGGAAATAATAAAAGCATAGAAGAGCTACTAAGTGAAATAGAAACTAACAAAAATATGTCTATTGGTGAAATAGAAGAAAAATATAAAGATGAAATTGAGGAAGAAGAAGAAAAACAAGAAGTAGAAGAAGAACCAGAGACTGAAGAATATGAAGAAGCTAAAGTAGCTGTTGAAGAAGAAAAAGAAGAACCAAAAGAAGAAGAGGAAGAAGAAAGCTTTGATAAAACATTAGAACACGATTTATTCAACTTAATCGATTCAATGTACGAAGAAAAGGAAAGGGAATAAAAAAATGAATGAAGCGCTTTTAATGGCTTTATATGTATTATTAATAATATTTGTAATATCATTAATAATATTAGTTGTCAGACTATTATTAACTCTAAATAAAGTAGATGAATTACTAGACGATATAAATGAAAAAGTTAAATCACTAAATGGTATATTTAATGTAATAGATGTAGTAACTGATAAAGTAAGCTTTGTAAGTGAAACAATAGCTTCAGCAGTACTAGGTTTAGTAACAAGAGTATTTAAATTAAATAAGAAAGATGAGGAGAAATAAAAAATGGCAAAAAGAGGATTTGGAAAATTTTTATTAGGAGCTGGTATAGGAGCAGGATTAGCGCTTCTATTCGCACCACAAGAAGGAAGTAAAACTAGAAAAGAATTAAAAGAAAAACTAGAAAACTTATATGAAAAAGTAAAAGATATTGATCCAAGTGATCTAAAAGATGATATTTTAGATAAAATAGAAGACATTAAAAGTGAAATAAAAAACTTAGATAAAGAAAAGGTTGTATCTGCTGCTAAGAAAAGTGCTAAAACAGTAGAAAAGAAAGCAGAAGAACTATATAAAGTTGCTAAAGAAAAAAGTACTCCAATAGTTGAAAAAGCAGCTTCTGAAGTAAGAAGCACAGCTCTTAAAGCAGCTAAAGAAGTAGTTGAAAGATTAGAAAAAGAACCAAAAAAGGCTAGCAAAAAAGCTAGATAATGGTATAATATAAACATTAACCAGTGAAAAAGTAGTTACGCACTTTTAGGTTAAACGATTAATGCGCGTTAAGCAAATAAGTATAAATAAAGGTGGTACCGCTTCAAAAGAAGCCCTTTGGTAGCCATCTTTTTTGTTTTTTAAGGAGGAAATAATATGACATGTTATGAAGATTTAGAATACAGAGGACTAATTAAAGATGTAAGCAGTCCAGAACTTATAGATAAATTAAACGAAGGAAATATGAAATTCTACTGGGGAACTGATCCAACAGCAGATTCGCTTCATATAGGACACTATAGTAGTTTAGTAACTGCTAAAAGATTAGCTAGTTATGGACACAAGCCAATTTTATTAATCGGCGGAGCTACTGGTTTAATTGGAGATCCACGTCCTAGTGGAGAAAGAGATATAATCTCTAAAGAAACATTAGACAAATACTATGAAGGAATAAAAACTCAAGTAACAAATCTATTTGATGGTAATATAGAACTTGTTAATAACTATGACTGGATGAAAAACTTTAGTTTCCTAGATTTTCTAAGAGATATAGGAAAATATATAAATGTTAACTATATGCTTAATAAAGATATCATTAATAGAAGACTTGACAGTGGAATAACTTATGCAGAATTTTCTTATACTCTAATACAAGGATATGATTTCCTTCATCTATTTAAAGAAAAAGGAGTACTTCTTCAAGCAGCAGGAAGTGACCAATGGGGTAATATCACTACTGGTATAGAATTAATAAGAAAAATAACTGGAAAAGAAGCATATGGATTTACTATGCCACTTATACTAGACGCTACTGGTAAAAAAATAGGTAAAAGTGAAGGAAATGCACTATGGATAGATAAAGAAAAAACTAGTCCATTCAAGATATATCAGTACTTCTTTAACACAGATGATAAATTAGTAGATCACTACTTAAAAGTATTTACATTCTTATCTAAAGAAGAAATAGAAAGATTAAATGAATCAACTAAAAATGAACCTGAAAAACGTTTAGCTCAAAAAGCACTAGCATTTGAAGTAGTAAAAGATTTACACGGAGAAGAAGAAGCAATAAAAGCTAAAGAGGCATCAGAAGCAGCATTTTCTGGTGGTATTAGTGAAGATATGCCAACTATTAAAGTTGATAACAGTGAATATAACATACTTGACTTATTAGTACTTACTAATCTAGCGCCATCTAAAAGTGAAGCAAGAAGAAATGTTGAGCAAGGCGGAGTAAAAGTAAATAATGAAAAAGTAGAAGATGTTAACTACATAGTTAAAATAAACGATACAGTTATTCAAAGAGGTAAAAAGAATATTGTTAAGGTATCACTATAAAACTCATTTTATGAGTTTTATTTTGCACTAAAATAAGTTATAATAATTATAATGAAAGAAGGTATTACAAATGAATATCAATGAAAAAGAAAGTAATAAACCAACACGTCAAGGCTTTTTAATATTACTATTAATGGTAGCTTTATATGTATTTGTACCTACCATGATAGCAAGAGATTTAATAAAGTATTTTAACTTAAATAGTAATCTATCTTCTATGATAGGAAGTGTAACACTTGCTATAATATTTTTAATTGTATTTTGGTCAGAAATAAAGAAAACATTTAAAGAATATATAAGTAGTAAAGAAAACTTTTATACATCACTTAAATATTGGTTAAAAGGTTTTGGAATAATGTATATATCAAACATAATATTAGTACTATTAGTATTCAAAGGTAAAATAGCTACTAATGAAGAAATGAATAGACAAATACTAAAAGAATTTCCAGCAGTAGCTTTTTTTGAAATAGCTCTAATAGCGCCTTTTGTAGAAGAGTTTATATTTAGATATGCACTAAGAAAGGCAACAGGAAAGAATAAATATTTCCCATTAATAACTGCATTAATATTTGGACTATTACATTCACTTACAGGAATAAGCTCATGGCTTGATCTATTATATACTATCCCATATGGAGCACTAGGATATATGTTTGGACTAGCATACAATAAAACTGATAATATATTTACCTCTATAGTAGCGCATTCAGTTCATAACACACTAAGTTTTATATTAATAATGTTATTCGCATGAGGTAAATAATATGGAAGAAAAAAAGAGTATAAAAAGAATAATAATAAATACTATAATTTTAGTAGCTATTCTACTTATAGGAATATTTTTATATGCTAAATATGTAGAAACTAAAAGATTAGATGTAAGAGAATATAAGGTAGAAAACTCACTTATACCAGAAAGCTTTAATGGAGATAAAATAATATACTTTACTGATTTATTATATGGAAGTACTTTCTTTAAAAAAGACTTAGAAAAGTTAGTAGAAAAGATAAATGAATACAAACCAGATATAGTAATATTTGGAGGAGATTTATTATCAAAAGGATATAAAATAAAAGAAAAAGAAAAGAAAGAATTAATAAAAGTATTAAGTAAAATAGATGCTTCATTAGGTAAATACAGCACCACTTCTGATAGTGATAAAGAAGTATCTTCTAAAATATTATCTGAATCTGGATTTATAGTAGAAACTAATAAAGATTATTTAATATATGATAAGTCAAACACTCCAATTTGTATAAGCCTTGTAGATAGCTATAATAGTAATAAATATAACTTAGAAGAAGTACTTAAACAAGTTGATACATTTACTATAATGGTTAGTCATGAACCAGATTTAGTAAAAGAATTAAACAAAGAAAATATGCCACAAATAATATTATCTGGTAATGCTCTAGGAGGAGAAATAAATATTCCTTTTATTGGAACTCTAAAGAAATTTAAAGGATCTACTAAATACTATAAAGAAGAATATACATTAGATAAAACCAAACTATATATATCTAATGGACTAGGAACTAAAAAAACATTCTTAAGATTATTTAATAGACCATCTTTTACAGTACTAAGATTAAAAAACAAGAACTAAAAATAAAAACATCTCTATACTATAGTAGAGGTGTTTTTATGTATAACTTTAGAGGAAGAAATATTATGTATCAAAAAGATAGATTTATTCCACTAGCAGGCCCTTTCTTACTTGGTGCATTAACTGGTGGGGTAGCAGTAGGAGCCTTTAGTAATAGACCTAGACCATACTACTATGGGCCATATCAGCCATATCATCCATATTATTAATGTTGATATAGCACCTAGTGCCTTTACTTAATAAACTAGTATATTTAATGAATCCACCATGAGCATTAATGATTTCTTCACATATGGAAGTGCCTAGTCCACTTCCATTTTCCTTGCTTGTAAAAAATGGAGTTTTTATTCTTTTTAATGTATCTTCATCCATTCCAGAGCCTTTATCACTAATACAAGCACATATACTTTTATTATTTTTATAAACACTAATAATAACTTCTTTTTCAAAAGATGCCTCAATAGAATTTTTAATAATATTAATAAAAACTTGTTTTAATCTATCATAATCACCACACATATAAATATCATCTTCTATTTTAAATATACTCTTAACTTTATTCTTAATAAAAAGAGGTTTCATAATTAAACTAATCTCATCAAATAAATCATTAACACTAAAATACTTCTTATTAATAGATAACTTAGAAAACTCTTTAAAATCATCTAAAAGATTTAAACTTCTATTAACTTCATTTTTAATAACTTTAATATACCTTTCTGATTTATCTTTATTATTAACATCAAACATATCTAAATAACCTTTAATAACCGCTAAAGGATTCTTTATTTCATGTGTTATTTTAAAAAGATTATCTTTAAAATCTTTACTTTCTTGGAAACCCTTAAAAGACATATGAAGAGAAATAATTGATTTAAACTGAATCATAAAAAGAGTTATTATTCTAATATTAAACAAAAATATAATAGTAGAGAAAAATGAATCAAATAATAAAGAAGCAAAGTCTTTACCATTAACTGCATCTATAAAAAAGAATAAAAACATTAAAATGGATGTTATATAAACCATTACATAGTTACTAATTGAGTACCTGATAGAAATAACAAATAAAACAAGTAAAATAGAAAAGAATATAAAAGAAAGAAAAGCATTAAAAGATAAATAATAAACAGTATATTCTAAACTTATAAAAGATATTAAGATAGATAATAATCCTTTATTATTAATAAAACATATACAAATAATAATAACTAAAAATGAAAACTTATAATAGTTATTATCATATAAACTATTAATAGTAAGAAACAAACTTAAAAGAATAGAAATATCAAATATTATTTCTTTCTTATCTTCATTTATATTTTGTTTATACATAAATATAAAGTAATAAAGTAGTATTGGAAATAATAAAGAAATATCACTATAAATAAAAGATAGTATATTATTCATTAAACTCACCAATAATATACTATCAGATATTTTTTAAAAAATATGTCGAAAAAAGTCGAATAAAAAAAGTAACTAAAAGTTACTTTAAATCTTTAATTAATTTTGAAAGCTTTCTTGAATCATTACCAAGAATAATTTTGAATTCATTATCTACTTCAACTATACCTTTGGCACCAAGCTTAGTAATAGCATCTTTATCTACTATAGTAGGATCCTTAACTATGACGTTAATTCTAGACATGTTTTCCTTAGCAGAAACAACGTTTTCTTTTCCCCCAAGAGCGCTAGCAAGTTTATTAATTTTAATACTAAAATCTTTTTTATTAATTCTAATAACTATTATAGATATTAAAAGTAAAGCGCCTGCAATTATTAAATAATCTAATATCATATCTATCCTCCATTTATTTAATTATACTATAAGCCCTTAGAAAAATAAACAAATACTTTTCACCAATAAATGAAAGAAACATACAATAATAATGAACAATGAAGGGAAGGGATAATATGAATAATAATTACTGTGGATGTAATAATGAAAACAAAGAATGTAAAAGCTGCATTAAAGGTATATTAGAAGTAATATGTATGATACAAAATAATGCAGGACCAACAGGCGGATTAAACTCATGTGATAGACCATCTTTAGGAATAGGGCCATCATGTATTACATGCAATACTAGACCAGTAATATTATACACTTGCTGCGGAAATGGAGTAGCTTGGTCAATGCCAACAACTAGAACAGAAACTGTTACTGAAACATCAACTGTTTTTAGAGTAGAGAAGATAGATGGATGCTGCTGTACATGTAGAGTATTAGCACCTAATCCAGATACAACAAGCACTTATCCTTATGTATCAACTGACTCAATATTTACAATAGATATAAACTGTATATCAGCAATAAGATGCTTAAACGATACATATGTAGAAGGAGTGTGCTAGGGGACTTATAATAGTCCCTTTTTTATTGTAATAATAAAAGAAAAAAATAATAAAATAATTTAGTAAAGTTTTAAAATAATAATTGACAAAAAAGTTATATTTTGATAATATTGTTTCGTTAAGGTTTTTTTCGAAAAACCTAATAAAAATATAAAATATGACACGCCAGGAAGTGTGCATAGAAAGGAGTTATAATGACTACTATAAATCAATTAGTAAGAAAAGGAAGAGGACAAAAAGTTAAAAAGAGTAAAAGCCCAGTATTAAACGTTGGATTTAACTCTAAAGATAAAAAGAGAACTAACAATATGTCTCCTCAAAAACGTGGAGTATGTACTCGTGTTGGTACTAAGACACCTAAGAAGCCAAACTCAGCAT
>JAEEGL011837811.1_pt1 | contig 23510 bp, 25 predicted proteins | sample 9134231 | NCBI WGS metagenome assembly JAEEGL01 (sample SAMN16246548, study PRJNA631951) | gut metagenome | biome: gut microbiome; feature: rumen; material: fiber-attached | host: Bos | place: Iran: Karaj | collected 2018-10
GGCACCTGCTTCAGCGCCGCCGCGTGGAAGACGTAATCCACGCCCTTCATCGCATACTTCAGCGTGCTCTTGTTCCGCACATCGCCGATATAAAACTTGATCTTATGCGCCACTTCCGGCATCCGCGCTTGGAAATCATGCCGCATGTCGTCCTGCTTCTTCTCGTCGCGGGAGAAAATCCGAATCTCGCCGATGTCAGTTTTCAGAAAGCGGTTCAGCACCGCATTACCGAAACTTCCCGTACCGCCTGTAATCAACAGGACCTTGTCTTTAAATAAACTCATTTATGTTGTTTCTTTAACTTATACATTTGTCATTCCGTGACCGGTCCCTGAGCTTGTCGAAGGGTCGGTCCATCATCATTCCGCTGTCATTTCGACCATGTGCGTTCTCTTTGTCATTTCGACCAAGCGAAGCGCGTGGAGAAATCTAAAACTTGACAAAGATAATCAATCTTACTCAATCACCATCCTATACACATTCGTATCCCTCTTCTTGAAGCCCAGCGCCTCATAGAGCGCAATAGCCTCCGTGCGAGAGGAATTCGAGGTAAGGCGAAGGTCGATAGGAGCCAGTTTGCTTCCGGCGAAGTCGATAATGCGCTGCATGAGCGTGCGTCCAATCCCCTGGCCCCGATAGGCCGGCAGTACCACGACATCCTCCACACTCGCCTTGCGGCCCGTGGGCGACTCAAACACGCACAGCGTGGCGCAGCCGACAATATGCTTTTCATCGTTCTCCGCGATGAAAATCCGCGTTCCCGGCGACGCCACCGAACGCTGCTGTTGCAGCGGCGTGACATTCAGCTCGGCATTCAACTCTTTCATAAGTCCCAGCAGATCAGCGATCTGGGAGTCGCTTAAGGTACAAAGTTCAAGATATCTCATAGTATTAGGAATTAATTATACTGCTTGGTCTTTCAATTATATCATTCCATCGACTCTTTGTCATTCCGAGAGAAGGAACCCCATCTATCTGTTTTCAAGTAGTACCGATCGGTTTGGACTACCCAATTATCTGACTGGTGAGATATAACAATGGGTTGGAAGAATGAGTCTGTGGGCACTTCCCGATCGATGAGGGTGCGAGGAACGGCTTTTTGTGATTCCAGAGTTAATTTCATATAATTAAAATCTGTCCCACGTACATCCACATTATCAATACTATGATCTGTGAGCCACTTCTCAATGGCCTCATATAAATAGTCGAGGTCTTTTATCAACGTTGGTAACTTAAAAGGTATCTCATAGGACCATTCACTTTCCTTGTTGTCTTTCCCTTTCCTCGGAAGAAAGTCCAAAACTTTTGTATATATATCTAAACATTGTGGAGCACCACCACCTATTTGATTAACAAAACGCATACATGCCTGATATATTTCCTTAGGCAAATAAAAACTGGAGATACCATCGAATATGGATAACAGCCTTGAATAAGCATCAACACTGATAAGCATTGGATAATCCAAAAAGGACTTACTTGAATCTTGTAATTCCTCAAACCAACTGTGAGGTCTATCGGAAAAAAGGATATCATAATAATGCATCTCCTCATGACCCTTTTGAACTCTCACCCGGACCCCGTTAATCCTCAAGTTCTCGACCAATTTTGACACATTCTCAAATTGCTTGCTCAACAAGTCCCTTTCAGCGCTGAACCGATCATACAACAATATCGCAATTACCGCCGTTAGAATAGCCGCCAGTGTCGATACGATCATCGCAAATGAAGACAGGTATTCCAAAACGTCCTTGCCAAAGATGAGAGGAACCGCTATGGCGATAGCGACGATAGCAATCAATAATGAAAAGAATAACTTCTTCATAATCAATTAGAATAGTGTTTTTCCCAAAAACTCACTCACATTCGGGGTCGTAGTGGCGCGACTCGGTTCGTTTCGAACGCCTCCTGGATGAACTTATAAGCGAGGCAAAGGTATATACGATTTCTTTTCTCCATAATTCCGTCTCAAATAGCCCCTATTATTCTTTATCAAGATCGGCTATGATTATTCTTTCATGTAAATTGACGAATTGACCACAGTGCGTTCCTTGATATAATGGGAGATTCTCTATTTCAACAGTCGCAATAGTTTTGGGCCTTGCTATCCAAATATAACTGTCCCTTCCTAATTCTCTATCCATTGATACAAAACCCTTTGTTGCCATATCTACAAAAGTCTTAATATAAGCTTCAAAAGACTCTTGTTGTACATTCTCGCCTAACCGTGCAAGAATATACTTGAGATTCAACTCAATATCATTCTTGGGGTCAAAAATGGGCGGCTTTTCTACTACCGCCTTTTGTATTGCCTGATTATTTAAACGATTATTGACTTTCAATGGAAGACTACCGCCATTTGAAGCACAATGAATGGTAGCATCCCCTACCTGGCAAAACCAATCGATGTCATGAGTACGAATATATGTCGCATTATATTGAGAAGTCATAGTGTCGGGAATGTTGATTTACAGTTCTCACAATACTCAACAACCTCCATAGTCCTGGGCCTAACAGCCTGACTAAAAACAATACTCTTTAGTGTAAAACGATTACCGAAATGTCTCATCACTTTATGAGCGGAATGCGCTTCTGCGCAAGCACCAATAATGTTATCACAACCCTTTTTCTTTTTTCCCCCTATTGTACCCAAAGACTTGAGTTTCTTCTCCAGTGCAGGCGTATCACGGTATTCTTGATGTTGTGGTTTACAAGAACGTCCCCTGCCAGAATAAGACAAACCACTGTCCGAAGCAACAACCGCAACAGAAGGATAATCATAAATCCCATTGTTGACCTTAAGTTGCCTTCTATTCCTTTCAACCGTTTTGCAGATATCTCTGCACCATGTGATAAGCGTCGCGCTCAAATTAACAACTCCCTTTCTACCCATAATGCGAGAAGAATAACAAAATAGAGGCAATTATACCCCTTTATCCAGCACCTCGTACACCGAATTATTACTCTTGTACTCCGGCACAATCTCCTTCATCTTGCGGACGGTTTCCATATTGTCAAACTTCTTCGCAATATCCACGAGTTCGTCGATGTCCTTCGCGACTTCGTCGTAATCATACTCCCGCACCTGGGCAATCCTGATCTTTTCGTGGAAGGTCGGTTTCGTGCCTTCCATCTCGTTCAGGACTTCTTCGTAGAGTTTCTCGCCCTCGCGCAAACCAGTATACTTAATCTCAACCCCCTTAGCATTCGACAGGGCGATCATCCGCTTCGCCAGATCCGCAATCTTCACGGGCTGGCCCATATCAAACACAAAGATCTCTCCGCCGTTGCCCTTCGTGCCAGCCTCCAAAACGAGCTTACAGGCCTCTGGGATGAGCATAAAGAACCGCACGATCCTTTCGTCGGTAACCGTAACCGGGCCTCCCCTCTTGATCTGCTCGCGGAACAACGGAATCACGGACCCGTTGGAACCCAGGACGTTACCGAACCGGGTGGTCACGAACTGCGTGTAGTTCGCACCCTTCGCTTCCTTCTGAAGCTTCTGGTTCAAACTCTGCACATAAATCTCGCAGATGCGCTTCGAGCACCCCATCACATTCGTCGGATTCACCGCCTTGTCGGTCGAGACCATCACAAACTTATCCACCCCGTACTTCACGCTCAAATCAGCGATAATCTTCGTGCCAGCGATGTTATTGAGAACCGCCTCGGAAGGGTTATCCTCCATCATGGGCACGTGCTTATATGCCGCCGCGTGGAAGACATACTCAGGCCTGAAGGACTCAAAAATGTACTCCATCCGAGTGCGACGGTCGATGCTCGTCACAACAACTTCCGCGGGGATGTCGGGGAAGTCGCGGTGCATCATGAGGCGGATGTCGTGCTGGGGGGATTCGGCCTGGTCGATGAGCATCAGCTTCGCGGGCTTGAAGGCGGCCACCTGGCGGACGATTTCGGAGCCGATAGAACCGGCGGATCCGGTAATGAGCACACGCTTCCCGCTGAGCAGCTCTTCGACTGACTTCAGGTCCACCCGGATTTCCTGACGCGGCAGCAGGTCCTCAACGGAGACCTCCTTGAGCTGCATGTTCTCGACTTCCTCGTCGCTCAGGACGCCATTCTTGACGCTCGCTTCCTTCGCCTGCTGCGACATATAAATCTTGCAGCCCGCATCAATCAGGATGTCTTGGACCTTCTGGTTCTCGCGGAATTCCTCGACCCGGAGCGGGCTCACGAGCACCGCCTGAATCCGCTCCTTCTTCACGATCTCAGCGAGGTCCTCGTCCAGCGTGTACACCGGCACGCCCAGCATCTGCATGCCCTTGATGCGTTTCTCGTGCGTGAGGAATCCGCGCAGCTCAAACCGCGCCGGATTCTCCGACCGGATGTATTTCGCCACACCCGCGCCGCCGGTCAATGCCCCATAGATCAGCACCCGCATCGCCTGCGAGTTGGTTTTTGCGGTATCATAGAGCGTCTTCACGACCATCCGCATCACTAGCATCAGCATCGCCGCCAGCACGAACGTCGCGAAGATCTGCAACGGCCTCATCGCCGTCATGGATGCGACCCCGAAATGCTTGAACAAGTAATACACCGCGACAGCCAACAAACAGGTCAATGCATTGGCATACACCACCTTGAGCAGGTCCACGAACCCCGAATACCGCACCACTCCCGAGTACGTCCGGAACGCCCGAGAACCAATCACGCTCAAGATAGAGTACAGCAGCATAAGGTACAGCAGAGAGAACCGATGCTCGAACATCTCGCCAGTCCGATGGAATGCCCAATAGACGAAGGCGGTCGACAAGAAGACGATAGCTGTGTCCGCAAGGACGACGCACCAGTAAGGGAAAACCCGCTTATTGAAGTGGCTTGTTAGGAAACGGGAGAGCCAGGAGGGGGTATCGGTGGTAGACATAGGTTTTAGTATTATCTCTATTTCGAACGAGCGGAGGCGAACGGAGAACTCCCCGCTTTAACTTCCATTAACGTTTTCACAATACCTTCCGTGATGGGCGTAAGAGGGCACCAACCGAGCGCCCTAATTCGATCCGTAGAGAAGGTTGACCGCTTAACTATATTATAGCCTTTTGATTCGCTGGGATCTGCGGCCTGGCATATCACTTTCTTTCCTGCTGCTGATGCCACGATATCTGCCAACTCTTTGATGGAGATATTAGATTGGGGGTCGGCTATATTATAGACGCCACAACGATTGCCTTTCAACATACAGGTCAGCATGCCAGTTACACAGTCTACCACATAGCACCAAGACCGGAATTGGCTTCCTGTACTCTTCATTATGATGTCCTCCCCCTTCATGACATTCCGGATAAACTGTGCATATACCCGATTATCCGCTTCAGTAAAATGGGGGCCATATACATGACATGGCCTCACAATTACGATATCTGCACCATACTCTTCAGCATATGAGACACATAACGTCTCTGCGGTACGTTTAGATGACGGATAACAAGCACGAGAGGTCGCACAATTCACATAGCCGCTATCGTCTTCAGTAAAGGGCCGGCCATCTCCTTCGCCATAGACTTCCCCGGATGAAACATAGAGGAAGCGCTTCATTCCGTGGCTTATTCCATACTCCATGAGATGGCAAACACCCAAGACATTCGACTTAACTATTTCGACCGGCTTGCTCGCAAAGAAATTAGGACTTGCATTGCTGGCCGCATGAATGATATAATCAAAACGGATGTCGCAATCAAAAGGCTCTGAGACATCGTACCGGATGAACTTGAGCCGGCAATCATGAGAAAAAGAAGCAAAACGCTCTTGAAAACGTTTCTCATTTCTACCTGATGCATACACCGTGTAATCACCCTGCGGATGACTCATTAACACTTCAACTAAACAACCGCCAATCAATCCAGTCGCACCCGTGACCAGGATGGAACAACCCTTCAACTGGTCCCAAGGCAAGTCGAGGGCAAAAACAGCTTGCATGTCTTCCCGATAGGTCATAAATGCTATTTCAGCCAATCCTCTTTCGCCGTGTGTTTCAGAGCCTTAAATATCTCCAGATCTTCCACGGTTGTAATCTTGATATTCTTTTCCGATCCGGGTACGATATGCATTTCCCTATTTCCCAGTTCCGCACATAAAGTACAGGAAGCGACAGAATCGGTAATCCCTTTTTCCTTCGCTTCTTCATGAACTCGGATTATATTCTTTAATCGGAAGGTCTGCGGAGTCTGCGTTCGAATCAGCGTATCGCGAGGAATACTCTTCGTAGACGAAAAGCCATCTTCACTCACCAAAATAGCCTCTCGGCATTGGATACCCGTGATTGCATATCCGTAAGCCTTGCAAATCGCAATATTAGAGCTTATGATCTCCTGAGACAAAAGCGGTCGCACCGCATCGTGAATAAGGACCAAGTCCTCATCCTGACAACCATTCTCGCGCAATCCGTAAATTCCATTATGAATTGACTCCATCCCGCTATTCCCTCCCGGGAAAACCCACTTCAGTTTAGTGACTCTGAACTGATTAGCATAGCTTTGGAGCACAGTTTCCCAACCATGAAGGCAAACAACAGCAATCGCATCGATATCCGGGTGCTGTTGAAAACAACACATCGTGTGAATGATGATCGGCGCGCCATCAACATACATAAACTGCTTTGGGATGTCCTGCCCCATTCGGTTTCCCGAGCCACCGGCAATAATAAGTGCAATATTCATATTATGAAAAAATGGACTAATAATTGGATAATCTTAACAACGCGAATATAATAACTGCTCCAACAGCAATGCGACGCACTGCCAAATCTAATTGTGCATAATCTCCTTATTCTGTGTAGAAGCCGTTTCCAGTTTCTCGTACAAAGAAGTGAATAACTCTTGAGAATCTTCAACGGCACCCATCGATTCTATTTCTCCCGTTGATTCTTTTTTTAACCGTTCATATTCTGTCCCTACGTAAAGGTCGACTTTTTTCCAAAATAGGAGCAGTGTATCTGACAGTAGAGAATCGTTCTGCGCTCCTGAGAGCACTAGCTTTTTTATGGAAATCGCCAGATCAATTAGTTCAATATCATAAGGATAGATATATTGAAGCTGACCATTGAACAATGCGACATTCTTAATCAGTTCTTCTTTATTTTCAGGAATCCTTATTTCACAATTCACGCTTTCCGCTGCTGATATAATTCGAGCCGAATACTGACGGAGTGCATCGATTCTAACGCTTCTCTTTTGTGCCAGGAGTGTTATCTTTTGTGTCTCCTTAGAAAGCTTTAAACTGAGCACAATAGCCATAACACTCAATGCTATTGTCATAATTGAAGAAACAATCTGAAGAAAATCCATATTAATAACTAATCAAAAAATGAATCTGCTCATTTCAATCCTCGTCTTTTCGCCCAAGCCCATCATTCATCTCTTCATCCGGGGCAAATAGAGCTGCTGTCATAAAAAACAATTTCGATACATTCAATTCTGAATCTTTTGCTTTTATCTTCATATTTGTAAAAGCGATAAAGACCAGGAATGCCTTCAACACGGCATTATCGATTTCAGGTGATATGATGGATGCACCGCTTTGAATTTGCAAATAACCGGAGACCGCCAGAAATAACAAATACAGCAGATACAATAGAAAAACGATATTACTCGGAAAAACCAAATACTTGGCCAGTTCTTCACTATACGACTGGTATCTATGGTTTCCCCAATCCCGCAAAAACGAATGGGAGACAATCCATTGGGAAAACCGATAGAATGTGGTGCATAAGATAGAGCCTACAGCGACGGTTATAAAAACAATCGTTTCCATTTTTAAACCAATCCACCAATACTTAGCAATCAATTGAAGGATCGCATAAGGGAGAACGAATGAGCAAAAGGCAATGACTGAATATGACCCTACAATCACAAAGAATGGTTGAGCCAGACGAATAAACGCATAGAAGAGAGCAGCAGGGGCCTCCGCAGTATCCTTCATCGCTTGAATAAGACTCCACCTTGTCACCGTGGAAAGCCATTCGACGAGTAATAATACAAGTAAATAGGAAACTAAAAAGACAATAACATAAAGCGGATACCGAGTAATGACCCACCCAAAAGCAAAACAAGAAATGCCACCGATTGCAAAAATGCCTAATAGCAATAACTCCAGTTTCCTTCTCTCAGACAGTTTAGCACGAGGAGCCTCTTTCTCCACATTCTCAATGATAATGAACCTAGCGTGCCAAGGACCTGCGACTTGGTGTCTTGCGGGACATTCGTAATCAATTCTAGTTTCCCCGATGGTGACGCTAATGGGATACTCCCAAAACTCGTTATTATCTAAATAGGCCAGATAATAAGCCTCTTTTATTTCTCCATAAGTTCCTCGATACTCATAATGAAGCATCTTTGATTTAACCTTCAAACCCGCGGCCTTGCTCTCTTCTTCTAGGACTTTTTCTAACTCCCGCTCGATAACCTTGAATCCTCTCTTAGTGTGAGCGAATCCAAAATGGAATAAAAAGACAATTATGAGAATAAAAAACAATACGAAATTAGGAGCAACCGACTTGATAGTACCCCAAATCGAGAACTCCAAACAAGAACCAGCAACAAGAACAAGGAAAAGCAAAGGTAGCATCCATCCATAATAGGATAACTTCTTTGCCAGAACAGAGACACATATCTTCTCGCCCTCAAGATGCGTGATTCGTATCTCTTCCTTATCCTTTTTATGCCGCTTATTCTTCATTTCAAACCCTTCAAATACTCCTCATGCAAATGATAATACTTCTTCATGAACAAGTAGTACCCGATGACCAAGGCAATTCCTACTACCACAAGATAAATCCAATGCGCCACTACCGTATTCGGAATCAGATACACCATCACCAGCGAGATCACGAGCTGAATCCCCATATAAATCAGCGACACCACCACATGACTCATCCCCAGTTCATTTGCCATAATCTGGTAAGCGTGTTTCCGATGCGCTTCCCCTAAATGCTCATGCAGCATAATCCGATGCACAATCGTACAGCACCCGTCCACACCATAAACAATCAGGAAGATTAGCCAAGTAATATCCCCCGTCTTCATAATCAGACATCCGATCAAAAACAGCAGGATGAACGCAATCCCCACGCTCCCCACATCGCCGGCAAAGCACTTCGCCTTATTCTTCGGACGGAAATTGAAATAGCTGAACACCAGCACCGACAGGATCGTCACGACAATAAAACTCGTCTCCACGAACCCTCCCACGTCATGCCCGGCCGCGATTACGTCATTCCCGGCTTGACCGGGAATCTCATTCAGCAACAACAAAGGGACTAACACCGCCAACGAATACCCCGCCGTAATCCCATTGATCCCATCCATGAAATTGTAGATATTGGTCGCCCCCACGCACACAATCAGCGCCAGAATTATCGCCCACCACAAATCCGTATGTAGCATTCCCAACTGATAGAACATCAGGCCCATAGCCACGAACTGGACCACCAGCCGCACCGAATCCGGCAATGAATGGATATCATCAACGAAACTGATTCCAGCCGCCAGCGTTACAGCCACAAGGAACCACGGATACTGAAATCCGAAGAAGGCACTCCATACCCAGGTTCCGATCAAGAAAATGATTCCCCCTCCACGAAGTACAATCCTCGTATGAGAACTACGTTCATTGGGTTTGTCAATGATGTTGAAATGGTCGGCGATGCTGAAGTAAATCAGTTCGGCCAGCAACAGCAGAATCGCAATCGTGATATACTTGATAACCGGTATCACCGCTATTAATTCTTAAATGAATCCAAAGTCTTCTGCAACCCCACCCTCGCCTCGACCGGCATCTTCTCAATTCCCAGCGCCTCCTTGATCTTCGCATTTGAACTGATATAATTCTCTGTAAGTTTCCTCAACCTCTCCGGATCCAGCGGCAGATGCAGCCAGCCGCCGACCTTCGCCACACCATTCATCAGCCCCTTCGGGAGCTTCCAGATGTGTGCCTTCTTTCCGAGTGATTCGCAAATCACCTCGATCAACTCGTTCGTCGACAATGCCTCGTCATCGCCCATATTGTAAATCCCCGACGGCACAACCTTCGTCAGAAGTCCGGAAATCACAAAGGAAAGATTGTCGATGCTCGTGAATGTCCGCCGATTCTCAAAAGCTCCTAACGGCCACGGAATCCCCTTGCTGACAACGCTGTACAGCAGATTCAGATTTCCCTTGTTTCCGGGTCCATGAATCATACAAGGGCGCAAAATGTACACCGACTTCTCGGGTGCAGGATGCGCAAGGATATACTCCTCTGCCTTGATCTTGCTCTCCCCGTAAGGTCCGACTGGCGACGGTTTCACGTCCTCCGTAAGGACGCCCTCTACCCTATCCGCAGCCGCTTTTGCGGTACTGAAGAAGATAAACTTCTGGGCAGATGACCGCAGGAAATAGTCGTAAATCTTCTGCGTCAATCCCGTATTCACCTTGAAGTACACCTCCGCCGCGGCTTGATTCTTCGTATCATGAGCCTTCCCGGCGAGGTGGATGATGGCATCGACGGCAGGGACCTGCCCAGCATCCAGATCATCCCAACTGAACGTATAGGAAACGCCCTTCTTGATCGGAGACACAATATCCACCCCGTAGATGGTATGATTCTCCTTCAGAGTCTCAACGAGATTGCTGCCGACAAAGCCGTGAATCCCCGTAATCAGAATCTTCATTTTGTCAATGTATCGATAAGATCAACGTACATGTCTGTCACCTTCTCCTTCGTGTAGTGCTCCTCAATTGCTCGTAATCCCCGCTTGCCCATCACGGCCAAGTCCTCCTTAGTCACAGAAGACAGCCACTCCGCAACTTCATCCACCTTCTTGTCAAAGTCCTGTTCAGTGATGAGCTTTGCACACCCCTTATCTTTCAAGAAGTTAACGATAGGCGTATTCTCCCCGGAGAGGACCAGCAAAGGCCGCTCGCACGCCATAATCGTATAAACTTTAGACGGAAAACCATCCGTATCCGATTCAGGGGCCATGAAGATAAACGAAGCATCGGAATACGACAGGATTGCCGGCATCAATTCTCGAGGCTGGTAAGGTAGTAAATGTAATTTCACCAAGCCACGTTTCGTTATCTCTTCCTCAACATATCCACGCTTGGCGCCCTCCCCTATCACCACATACTCTACATTCAAATCCCGAGTCTTTTCGGCCAGAGCGATCAACGGCTCCCACGACTGTGCAAGGCCGATATTTCCGGCATAGAGCATCTTGATGCCGTCACTCTTCGGGAATAATGAGCTGTCCAATTTCCCTTCCCATTCGACCTGGCGATAGAGTTCCGCATCCACAAAGTTCGGGATTATGTGCAACTTACTCCTATCCTTGAACCTCGGCGCGATGGTATCATAGAAAACCTTGTCAATCGTAGTTACCGCATCCGATCCATTGTACACCTTCTTCTCCATCCACCGCAGGAACTTCAGCACCAATCCGCCTTTCAATTTCAGGATATCCGGATAAATCTCCTGCACGTTATAGACGACCTTGCAACCTTTCAGCTTGGCCAATCCGAGATTTAGCCAGCCGATAGTCAACGGCGGTGAAGGAGAGAGAATTAAATCTACGTGCCTGATACACAGGCCGATAAAGAACGACACAATATGCCAATACACGAACCCCAACAACCGCAAGGCCGTACTCTTGAACTTCTTCTGAGGCACGTGCAATACCTTGATCCCGTGATAGTTGCTTTCCTTGCAGAATCCCCAAACCTTCCACCGCAACGGCTGTTTCTCAACCTGTACGGGAACGATATTGAAGTGCGGGGTTGTCGTCAGAACAACCACATCATAGCCGCACTTCTGAAGCCTCAAAGCTATATCGTTATACAGATATGCCGTTGATACTCCATCTGGACTAAAAATCAAGCTATGAATCAGGACTCTTTTCATGTATACAAAGCTACTCGAAAAAAATTCGCGGATAAATCCGAGGGGCATTAACTAATGAGGTTTTTGTAAAGATTTATGTACTTCTCTACGCATACACTTTCATCATAATTCTTCCTCGCATAATCAATGCACTGAGAAGAGAAATGTTTTTTCCCGACACTCCGTATTCTTTGTATGGCTTTATATGCACTTCGAAAATCATAATTAGGGACGACAATTCCAAGAGGGCTCTCCATCATACCATCAGTAATCGTATACCCATTTGAAATAATTAACGCAGGTGGAGCTGTATTATTATATACGACAGCGGGAGTCCCACACGAAAAGCCTTCTAACACCGTTAAACCAAATGTTTCGGCCCTTGACAAGATTGTTACTACGCCCGCATATGAATATAGAGCGGCTAACTCTTTCATACTGGTAGTGCGCTTTAATCCATATACATTGGACGGAAGACTTATACTGTTCTTCTCTTCCAGTCCAACAAGGACAATCATCTCATCGTCTCTTAACAACGATGCCATCGAGATATAGTCATCTAGCCCCTTATCTACTTTCCATTGACTTGCTACGGCCAAAATAACAAACTTTCCTTTCGTTGCGCTAATAAAATGAGAATACTGATTACCCAGCACGGATAAGCTCGTTGGCCTAAACACATTAGTATTCACACCATTATTAATGACGTGAATAGGTTTGTCTTTCAAAAAAGACTTCTTAACCATCTCTCCGACCCATCGTGAAACGGCCACGACCGTTAGATTCTTGTTCGCAGTAAAGAGGCTTCGTTTTAACTCATAATTACTACTTGAGTTATCAATTAACACTTTCGGATAAACCCTTCGCATAGGACAATCGTGACAACCAGTTTGAAAACGGTCACAGTTCACCATTGTAAAGTGCATACAATGGCCCGTGATCGGCCAAAAGTCATGGAATGTCCACACTACTTTGATGTCAGTTTGATTAAGATACTCGAACAAAAGCTTATAATTCAACCAGTGGTCATGAATATTATGAAGATGAACAATGTCTGGTTTCAGCACCTGAATTTTGCGAATCAAAACCTTCGTTAAAAACCGAGAGCACAACCCTTCGTTATCTCTGATTCTTTGTTCAAAATAATGGAGATACATGCCGACTTTTCGCCCCACCTTGATCACCCTAGACTGGGAAGGATTGCTCCAGCGACCATACGCAATATAACTATCCCAACCCTGATTCAGGGCCGCAACGCCTATCGATTCAACTATTTTCCCTGTTGATCCCCAGTTGGCAGTAACGTTGAGTTGCAGCAATTTCGTCATTATGCTCTTTATCGGACAAGCAGACACATCAACGGCTTTTAGGCAGAAGAACGGTCGGAATTCATAACTCTTTGATTATTCTTATGCCCCTTATATCCGTCTTCCTAAACAAACCCATATAATGTCTCTTGTCCTTTTCTCGTCAGAAAAATGGTCCAATACTAAGTTTCCCAACTCGGACGAATTAGTTGGGTATTAAACTTTTTCTTATTCGAATATGCCCGAGTAGCAACAAATAAACAATTAGCTAGGCCAGCCTCTCAATCCTCACAAATCCTAAATCATGCTCTGAGAGAGAAGGATATATGTATTTACTGAAACTAAAAAAGAAGACTTTGTGTTACGAGCAGAAGATAGCGAGACCTTGTTCCTCAAATAAATACCTAGTAAGCAATTAGCTATACAGTAACCATTATCAAAAAAGGTAATGCGGTCCACATAATCGCTTATCTCCCTCCCACAACGATTGAATATATAATGGGCATTACTCTCTTTAACAGAATCGCAAAGATGACTGATAATGCAGCCATAATAAGAGGATTCGTGAAGTACAGTACAATCAAAGAGCCATTGCTAATGCCTGCCATTCTTAAGCTAACCTTCTTGATAATATTAAACGCTGGCTCATGAAACAAATAAACGAAAAAAGTATACTTTGAAACAGTCAAAAGAAAAGATAACTTATCCAGTTTCTTGAAACACTTGTAAGCGATATCATATCCCCCCCAAATAGCCAGAATCCCGACAATACTCAAAACCTTTTGATAATATGGGTTGGCAACTATACTCTGAGAAAAAGGAACAGACACGAATGAACAACTGATAATATAGAATAGTACACAGACTAAAACAATCCTCTTAGAGAGTATATTACTAAACTTATCGACCCCATAGTGTAATGCGATAATCCCTCCTCCGACAAAAAACACAATCCCACATCGCATATAGCCCCCAGACACCAAGAATAGTAAGATAAACGAAATCCAAGGATAACGCTTGATCGCAAGATATAGAATAGGTGTTAATGCGACGAACACAATAAGATCACGCAAAAACCATAGATGGAAACCGGCAGGCTCGATAAACAAATACTCCAAAGTATCCAACGGCTGTTCCCAACTGAGATTACTCAATATATCGCTATTTACATTCCGAGAAACGCCAGGGATAAAAGACAAAACGAGATACCAACCGACAAAGATCAAGTTCCAAATGATATACGGCAAGACAAGCGTACGAATCCTTTTCTTTATTCCTTGTATGCAATCTCCTACACAATTGACCCTCTTAAAAAACAACAATCCAGAAATGAAAAAGAACAGAGGTACCGCAACACTACTCAAGCCATTTGTGCCTGTAATCTGCTGTACAATTCGCGCACATGGATAATTCTCGGCTTCCATGTAATACGAATGAATGAGCAATACCAGCATAATAGCCACCACATTGAGGATGGATATCTTCCGGCTGTTGTATTGGGATACTACCATTATTCAGCTTTAAAAGAAGGGACTTCTATTGAAGATAGTTCCCGCATCATATCGATCATTATTAACTTGCAAAAGAATCACTACTGCTTTCCAATGGATTCAAATACGAGGATACTCTAGGCATCCTTGTTCTACAATCTCTTGTATTAAAAAGGGGACTATCCCTATCATACTACTTGATGCATTCGCAAATACCATTTCGATAACAAACTAAGCCCTCCGTGAAGAATAAGGTTTACTTCAAATGGAGAGCAAAACTGGACTAGATTACGTCTCCTCATACCATATACTAAATCGTCATAGTTTCCCGGAATACTTGAATAAATATCTGTATACCCCTCCTTTTTAATACGATCGATAAGCATCCTGCTAAAATGGCCGATAGGAAGACATAAATCAGACACTTCTCTCTCAAGGATTCCTTCTAACGCTACTTTCGCATCTACCAACTCTTTGTGCAGATCATTATCACTCAGAGATACCAGACTAGCATGCTCCCATCCATGGCTCTGAAAAAAGAAACCATGCTTCTCAAGATCTTTGACATCCTCAGCAGACAAGTATCCAGGTTGGTTTAGAAGGGAAACCGCCAAAAAAACAGTTGGTTGAATCTTTGATTCATAAAAGAATTCACGGCAATCGTAAATACCTTTAAAACCATCATCGAACATAATACATACCTGCTTCTCTGGCTTATCTATATGCGGAACAATTTCAAAGCCTTTTCTCCTGATTATATCCATATGCCTTCTGAATACAGAGATCGGCGTTCCCATATCAGTATAACTCTTGTCACTGTAAACATCGTGATAATACAGAATCTTACTCTTCTTATTAAAAGATGTTATTGTCCCCGTTAATAAAAGCAGGTCTTTAATAATCCTCTTAGAGATCATATACTATTGTTCTTTCGATAAAAAAGATGATAAGCAAGCACGATAGAGATCATAATTCCAATAATCATGCATTCTTTTGAACGCATTATCTGAACATCGCTTCCATAATACTGTATTCTCCTGCAATAGACGCATCTTTTTACCAAGTTCTTCGACATCATCATACTTGAATACAAAACCGGTATCATGACCTTCCACCAAGTCATACCCTGCACCAACTCGATCGCTTACAATAACAGGAGTGCTTGAACACATTGCTTCATTGACGACTAGCCCCCAGGGTTCATAACTACTGGGCAGTATGAAAACACTTGCTTGATGATACTGATCAGCAAGCCCATCGCCGAAAAGCTTCCCTAAAAAAAGGATGTTTGAGAGTCCTTGATATCTAGACTTTAATTCTGGCAACAGATCTCCATCACCGACAATTCGCAATTGCACATTATCCTGATTGGAAAACTGATCAACAAATGCTTCAAAGAGTGTTCTAAGATTCTTACATTCAACGATTCTACCAACATAAAGGAAAACGAAAGGAGAATTCGGACAATCCTGTTTAAGATGATAGAATCTGTCATTATTGACCATCATCGGCATAAGATAAATGCGACTCTCATCCATGCCATAATGGCGGAACAATTCTTTGTGCGTATTGGTACCTCCGGCAAGGCCATATACTTTACGATTACGAAATACGATGCTCAAGTATAGGTGTTTTACCCACCTTTTTAAAACATTTGAAGGAATAATCAATTGTGTGTCCGAATCAATCCCTATACGTCTTTTCCAAAAAATATTCAGGAACAATAACAAAATGAAATAGAGGTGACTATACCCATTGATAATAACCGTATCATTGTTTTTGAGGATAGACCACAGGTGGCGAATAAGTTCACATATGGGATAGTCTGATAATGGTCTAACCTCTGAAATCGTAATACTTCTATCCGATGCCTCACTACGACCCCTGATATAATCATACTTAATACCAAATGAATCATAAACGGAATAATTACGATCCGTAGTATAAGTCGCAGGTTCAAATAGAATAGCGAAAATGCTCATTTTCGAATAATTGACTTTAAAATCATCTTTATATAATGCCAATTCAACAATAGTAAAACCTTAACGGACTGAACTGGTGCTTTTGATAAATATAGCGAGTAAAGGTTAAAAACTATTGGATGAAAACTAACCATCTTATAGTCATATATTCCACGTGCAAAATTGAGAGTCGATCCCCCTTTATTATACAGGTACTCTATTAACTTAATATTTGCTATCAGATTATACTTCTTCTCCCTATAAAGCATGATCCACTTGATATATTCATTCTTAATTCTATCAAAGAACATTAAGTTTACTGAGCAAATAAGATTCTTTTTATAAAGTAAAGAAACGACAATTAATCCCTCTTGATACAATCTATGCCAAAAAGATAGCATCTTTTCGTTAAAATACTCCTGCGTTCTCTCCCCTTTACTTATCATAAGATGCCTTAATTCGAGGACCTCGTCTCTAGGATAATCTTTCCCCTTTGAAAGAGAGAGTAACTCAAATTGTAACTCATGCTCAGAAGCCAGTTTTGCTCTAATATTTTTCCTCCCTTTTGCACTAAGACCCCGGATGGAGTCAACAAAGTCCTTATCAGTACTCTGGGGAGAAATCATTAACCTTGAATAAGCATTATTTTCAAAAACAAAAAGACTATTAAAGAAAGGTTTAAAAGAAGACTTTAATTGATTATCGTATTCCAAATTTGCAAAATGAATGAGCCTAATGTTTGAATCTCTCTTCAAAAAACCTGATAATTCTTCATATGAAGAATATCCAAATGACTCTTTGTCAATGATAGCATTGCAGAAGTCTGTATGCCTATCATTAATGAAGCGTAGCGTATGTTTTCTATCAATATAACAAGGGAAAATACCATCTGTGTCATTGGAGTTATTACTAATGGAAACTATTATATACAAGTCCCCTTCTTTACTCTCAAACAGCGTCCAGGCTAAAAAAACATAGCTAAAACACTGGAATGGGGTCTTTGACTGAGATCTCTCATATAAATCTCCCCAAGTAGATTCTAGCGCCTTGAATTCTTCTAATGATTTAATAACTTTTATCATACAGCCAACTCCTCTACTTCAAAATGCTTCATCTTATAGTGATAAACTGCAAGAATAGCTAGAGAATAAAAAATAATATTTGTCGAGAACTCATGAACTCCTACAAACAACCCTTCATAAACAGCGGAAACAAGGTGAGAAAAAACAATAGCCACGTGGTATCTGACGGCCATATCTGGTGACTTGTAGAGTGGTAGAAAGGTCAAAACACTCAAAAATAAGAATAGAATAAAGATTCCGCCCAACGGATATCCCATGAACTTAATGGTTTCAAGATAACCATTATGAGATCCTACTTCACTAAGAATAGCAGCCCTCCCGACATTTGGGGCCTCAAATCCCCAACCAGTAAGGGGTTTCTCCTCAATCATCATCACCGTAGCAGCTCTTTCAACTTCCCTGTTAGAGCCCATTGAACCTTCAATGGTATCCTTTATCCTGTTTACACCAGCCAACTCAATAGAGAAGACGGTTGTTACCCCCCAAAGGACAGCCAGCATCAAAAGAATAACTAACCCCTTCTTCATTGACCCGCCGGTCCAAATAAGAGAAGCAATGGCAAATGTCAGAACAGCGTTTCTTCCTCCTCCCGCCAGCATTGCATAGAGTGCGAAAAAGCCAACAATTACGTAAAAAAAGGGACGCTTCTTATCATAAAAAAATAAAACACTAACAAGAGTGAATGCTGAGAGTGAACTCGTCGAATTCGGATTCCCAAACCCAAGATTCATTCTTTCCCCTGAACTCAAGTCTGGGGTGGAATTGATGCCGAATAATAAAATGATAACGACAACTAAGGACAAATAAATTGGCACCTTACGAGCGTAAAAATCCCAGTCTGTCAAAACGGAAACACTAATAATAACAAAGGTTGTTACCTTGGCCAATAAATATAAAACAGTTCTAGTATTTAATGTACTGAAACCAACCGTAAACTGGTATGTAACATACACTAATGCCAACAAGTGCAGAGGCCTGCATTTTCGAAAACTATCGTTCGACAAATAACCACCAAACACTAAAAGAATCAATCCTGTTGCCAACATTAGATAAAACAACCAACTGGAATGACTGAAGATTGATGATTGAGCAAATAGATTCTCGATCAGAAAAATAAAAAGAATATATTTTTTAACTACATTCATTTGCTATTCTCCAGGAATACTGTACAATTGGTCATAAAACCAATAATTTTATTATATAATGAATAACCGTAATGACAAAGAGGACGGGGCAACTATCAACGCTCACTCAAGAAAATGGGATAGTCCAAAACACTCGTATATCGCGACAAGATAGTTGAGTACTTTATTATGAGTAATGTGGATGTCGTATGATATATCACCCATCCATGATGGAGGGCTTATAACTACTATCAAAAACGAACAAAAGACAATGATCCCAATATTAACGATCCAATTACAAAAGGCATGTAGAAACAAATTCCCTTTCCAGAGATATGGTAGCGCCAAGATTAAGGTCAAGCTAGAGAAAACCCAAAGTATACAGGAATGAACAAGACGATAACAACGTTTATTATACTTCGCAACAAAAATACCGAGAGAAAACAGAGGTGTACTAATGGCGGCCCAGCCAGCGAACAGATAAAACACTAGAACATAAGCTATTATAGATGTCAAAACAAGGCAAATCTTGATAACTGCATCTCCCCAGTTTCTAGACAACAAAAATAAACGGAATAATAAGTAGCAAATGACAATAGCTTTGACAAACCACAATAATCCATCAGAGAACCCCTAGAACACAGCGTACAAGAAATGAGGAATGCGTTCAATTCCTGCACCCTTCGGCCACAATACACGAGACTAAAACTACAGGGATATAAACTTTGCCCAAACGTTTCTTCATAAAAGGCCAAAAGGCAAGGGGACGTTTTAGTTCGCTCATCATCAGTCCATATCCGAAAAAGAAGAAAAACGGCGCCACTCCAATACTCCCTGCGAAAAACACTATACTATGAAAAAAGAAACTATCCGAAAAAGCTTACACGTGCCCAGCATAATGGCCTAAAGCAATCGAGCATGCTGTAAAAAACTTGATGGCGTCAGTAAATCCTCTATCGAAAATGATTGATTCTTCTTTTTTTAGAGTAATCATATAATACAAAGCTATTAAATGAACTCCGCGGGCATAGCAGCTGTACACCATCGAAAATCTTCCCAAAAAGAAGGGAAAAACAGTAGCTCCTGGAATGAGAGGAAATGCAGTGAACGACTAGGTTTGAGATTTCAAGACCAACGCTTTCCGTCAATGAGTGCTCTCGGGCACTCTGCTTAGGTAAAGACAAAGTAATTTGAACTAGAATCTCTCTTTATTGTATTATCAATACCCTTGGACTGTTAGAAAAATGACAGGATCCGTTTAACTATACTCTTCATTGTTCCAAAGAATCCACGGCGCTTAATGATTGACGCTAATGTAACCGACTTCCATTGTTCCATGGTTATTGTTCCTCTCACACTATAATCTACACGAATACCGTTCTTCTCGAACAGTTCCGATAATAAAGGATGCATCATCCATTTACCATTTACAACGCAATAGCATCCATCCTCCCACAAATAATTGAAGATGGCAGGCTCAGTTACACGATAACAATGTTCTTTATAGTGCCATCGATATGCTCTAGCAGAAGCACATGACTCGAACGCCCAAATGCTTTCATGAGGGCGGAGCCACTTAACAAGTGTCTCTTTTCTCCATATGGTCGGGACGAAAACCACTTTCGCTTGTCCGCTAACTATGCGATTAATCTTAAGCTCGCTATTAGTATTATTGTTTCTTTTTTTGTCACAATTAATGCGCGTACCAAACAACTGAATCGAACACATTAAGGGGTCGTCGTTCATCATCCTTAACAGATCTTCAATTTGACTTGTCTGGACGTCTTCGCGAAGAAAAAAATCTTCAATTAGAACCAACACGTATTCCTCTTCAATGCGTTCCAAAACTGATTTCATTCGCTGGCTCCAAGTCGCATTCTGCTTAGTTGCATTCAGGGTTGTTACAGCAAAATGAGGAAATACTTTATTATATGACTTAGTTTCTGTATTCAAGTAAACTCTATATGGGATATCCTTCCAATATGTGTTCATAAGAAGAAAGAAGGGATCCCAAATATCTTCGTAAGCATCACAGCTTGAGATCAGTACAGCCAGTTTTCCTTTTTCCATAGCATCATTTTTTTAATTGTTTTATCAATATCGATTTCTTCCGATAGTTTTTGCTTAGGATGGTTAGTCATACAATTCTCAATCAGATTGGAGAGAGAGTCTGCATCCCCCCTTTCTATAAGCCAAGAGTCATGGTCTTCTTCAGGGACTATTTCCGAAATTCCTTGCCCTTTCACTGCAATAAAAGGCACACCACACGCGTACGCTTCTGTATAAACACATCCAAAAGCTTCCCAGTAAGACGGGAGAACAAACAGATCCAAAGCCTGGTAGAAGCTCAGTAATTGGTCGTGCATTACCTCGTTTTCAAAGGAAATGTACTCAGTCAAAGAGTGATCTCTAACATACTGCTCGCAATCGGAACGCGTAACACCGGTTCCAATGAAACGAACAAGAATATCTTTAATGCCAGAATTAACGATATGTTCAACAGCTCGTATCAATGTCATCTGATCCTTAATTGGCCAGAAATTACCGATGCAACCGATTGTGAAACGGGCATTCTTCGATGCTACAGCAGGAGGATAAAACTTACTCGTATCTACTCCATTATAAAGTACGTACTCCTTCTTCAAAGACACTCCCGGATAAGACTTGACATAATCCAGTGTCTTTTTACTGACGCCTATGTTCAAATCTACGGAATTGCATATTTGCCTACCCCGGCGAATACACAAGCGATCGTGCCATTTCTTTCCTGCGAAAAATCCATCTGTCAGCCCAAATACGTCAAAGCCATGATGCTGGACAGATGATAAACACTGAGGATTCTTTCTCTTTATTGCAAGGGAATAAAAACCGAGAGATGCTACGTGTGCGTGACAAACCGCAATATCTTTGATCTGAACTCCAATACTCCGGAGTTTCCTCAAAAGCGCATTGGCTGATAATATATCGCTCAGCCAGTTCGGCCAGACATTGCTGGGCAAAGCCCACGACGGACATCTGTAGACCTTAACTCCATCGATTTCATAATCCACCGCCTTCTTCCAAAAAGGGAATGGCTTAATGACTACTACGCGGTAATCTCCCGTTCGAGCGATAGCCTTAACCTGATCCAAGACGTACGGGCCGTGGAAATCCCCTGGCTCGGGGAAGAAGGGAGTAACCACGAGATATACTCTACTCATAACATCTATGAAATCAACTCCAAGAACGCCTGCTCGTTAAACTCATCGTAATAATCTCGATACCACACACGAACGATTTCCGAATCCTTCTTATATAGGTCATCATTTCGCAGTCGTTCAACAACATCACCTAGGGACATCCCTGAATAAAGCGGATAATGATACTCTTGGTAAAACAAATTGCCTCTTGCTATACGCGACGAAGGGTCAATAAAGAAAGATACAATCCCCTTCGCTGCGTATTCGAATGCCGTAGTGGAATTTATCGTAACCTGTAAAAATGTAGTGGGTATTAACTGTTGGGAAGATAAAGTCGTCAGTTCTGCAAAGGGATATTTCTCTATTAGGTCATCTATTGAGATGGAATCATTGAAGCGAGGATGATGCTTCAATAACACACGCACGTTCTTGCCCACCAATTGGCTCAGCGCATCATCAGTAACCTGTTTTGCCTCTTGAAGCTGATCCGGTTGCCAGTCATTCGTGAACTGAAGAGAGAAAAGAACTACTCGATCGTGCAAAGACTCAATGGGGACACTCGTTTCTGCAATTGGATAGCCAACCACATGAGTCCGTCCATGCAAAACCGGCTCATCACCACGCGAAAAACACTTTTCGTATCCTTTCCCCCAAAAAAGCCAATGCCAACGAGGTTGTTCAGCAATATAGGTGCGAAGATGTTCGTGCTCATCAAAGAAAGTCGGATGCTGTTTATATAGAACTCCATGTTGCATATCATAGACAACAGCACGTTTATTCATCGAAAGGAATACAGTAAGCATGGAACCTGAAATAGTAATGTAATACGGATACTTCAAGCGGCCCCCAAAAAGAATACTTATGGTTCTTCCCGTGAAATGCTCGCGTCGGACAGTGTCATCCCCGAATACAAATCCATACAACTTCCGGAGAATGGTAATAAGGACAAACAAGGTGTCGCCTTTAATGGCTAAGGGATTGCGAGGTTTATCAGTGCCCCAGTCTGGTTCTTCGATTAAATGATAACTGATACTATTATCCCGGCAAGCCTTCAAAAGCCTGTCAAAAAAGGGATTAGTTGCTTGAGCGGAGCGATTGAAGTGCTGTGGATAATAGAAAAGTACTCGGACTCTCCTGGCAAAAATGACACGAGAAATCAATTGCCAGAAAGAGACTAGGATATCTTTATACTTCTTCATCGCTCAACTCTCTGATAGTCGAATAATCTCTTCTTCCCACTCTTTAATCAGTACTTTCCAATCAAAATGCTTTCCTAACTCGACGGCATTCCGACTTAGCAAATTGAGTCTCTCTGGATGATCAATCAATTCTTGAATAACGCTTTTTGCTTCCTCGAAGGTGTTCACGACGAAACCATCGACACCGCTTGTAATCCACTCGTCTGCCCCGTAATCACCATAGCACAGTGTCGGAACCCCAGCGCATGCCGTCTCAAGCATGACCTTCGGGAATCCCTCAGAACGGGATGGGAAGAA
>JAEEGL017203713.1_pt1 | contig 23510 bp, 19 predicted proteins | sample 9134231 | NCBI WGS metagenome assembly JAEEGL01 (sample SAMN16246548, study PRJNA631951) | gut metagenome | biome: gut microbiome; feature: rumen; material: fiber-attached | host: Bos | place: Iran: Karaj | collected 2018-10
AAGGAAAGGGTGTGCAGCTATAATATCTGAAGCAATCTCTTTAACGATTTCTGAATGGGGGAAGCTATAATTCTTTTTATGAGTACTGGTAGCATATAAATTATAGCCGACTCTGGTAATGGCTCCTTTTGATAGAAGCGTGTCAATCAGATGATTGACCATGCTTACGGTAGTATTGGCATTCTGCTTCTGTAAAGTAGATAGCAAGGTTGTACGGGAAAAAGGAGTTGAGCAGGAAATATTATTTATGATTGTATCAGCTAACGTCATCATAAAGCCTCCTTTCCGGGTAAAATGGCAGTAAATGTAAATTACTGCCGTTTTATCCACAATCCAATTATAATATATGAAAACCCGTTTGTCAATGGGAAAAACGGCAGTAAACACGAATTACTGCCGTTTTTCCTTATTTTCCCTCTTGGGCCAGACGAACTGATAGCTTTATTTTTCAAGTTTTTTTATCTCCGAAAATCTGAGAAGTGTTACTGATGTAATCGCTAGCAGGATACCGGAGATAAGTATCATGATAGCTGCGCCTCTGCCCACGCCTTTTTCAGTCAGGGCTCCGAGACCGTCAGCCGCTACTCCTGAAACAGTATAGGCTACAACATATCCCAGCTGAGACAGGAAGCCGATGAAGCCCCAGGCTCTGCCTTGAAGTTCATCCGGTATGTTGGTCCTCGCCAGGTAGTCCATACAGTTATTGGCTATAGGCAGCATAGCAAAAAACAGGGAACCGAAGATGCAGATAGGTATGATATTTTCTATCAGCGACATTCCTATCATGAATATGCCTGCCAGAAAAAATGAAATGCGAAGGACTCTTACATATCCCTTTTTTATACCGAAAATACCAAGGATCAACGCTGCGGCAAGCATTCCGCAGGCACATACCGATTCAGCGATTCCAAGTGTTTTCGAGTCTGCAAACGATAAAACCATCGGCTCAACGAGTATCTGAAGGATTCCCATAAACATGGAGATAGTCGATGAAACTATGATTAACAAAAACACACCTTTTCTGCCATGAACAGCCTGCCATCCTTCTTTCATACTCGCAAAAAACGGCTGCTTGTCCACGTTTTGATTGGTCAATATCCCCTTTCTGACTATAGCTGTTGTCGTAATAGTAACAAAAAAGGTGCATATATCTATGATCAGTAAAAGGGAAATATCACTTACTGTAAGCAATAATCCGGCTATGACCGGAGAAAACAGATATCTCGCACTGGCTGCCAGCGATACAAGTCCGTTTGCCTTTGAAAACTCTTCCTTTGTCAGTATATCCGTAACAGTAGATCTGTATGAAGGCTCCAAAAGTGAAGAAAAAACAGCGCTCACAAAAACACCTATACATATCTGTACGAGAGTTGCTCCTCCGCATTTCATACATATCAGTATAAAAAGTATCCCAAGTCCGGAACATCCGTCGCCTATCATCATGAGCATTCTTCTGTCAAAACGGTCAGCGAGTACTCCTGCCGGAACGCTTAAAAGAAGTGTTGGAAGGAATCCGAGCAAAGTCACAAGAGCCATGCCCGCAGCACTTCCGGTCTCATTAAACACATATATTCCGAGACCGAAACTGGTAAGCCCACCGCCTATTGATGATATAAGTTCACCTGTCCATAGCAGCATAAACTTTTTATATCCCCTGCTCATTTTAATTCTCCCTTACCGAACTGTGTCTCTAAGAGTCTGCCAACGTGATCTGTTTCAAAGAACATTTTCTTTTTGCACAAAACGATTATCACCGTAGCGATCACAACGACTAAAGTTTCAACACATTTTGTTTCGGGAGTCATGGCTATTTTTTCCTGCATAAAGTTCACGAAAAGATGGAAGATCATACAAGCGAGTATAGAACGGTCACTTACGAGATATACCCAGGTAATGATAAACCCGAGCAGTATTCCACTCACGAAGAAATTGATGACGTACAGAGGATTTACCATAAGCCCTGCCTGATATGTTCCCTCTATAAAAATAAGCGGCAGATGCCAGAGAGACCAGAATACGCCGAAAACCATGGATTCCCAGAACCAGTTCATATACTGTCCGATGGAATCCTCACAGTATCCCTTCCAACCGACTTCCTCGATGATCGATGCCAGAAGAATCGTGACAAAAGCCGTACCGATTCCTACTCCGGTGAACGAAAAGTCTTCTGTGAATGAAAACTGGTCAAGTGACTGTCCGAACAAAGTTGAGAGAAGGATTGTTGCAACTATGATGAGGGCAAAAACACCGATACTCAAAAATACATTTATCCACTTTACTTTATAAAATCCTATAATCTTGTTTTTTAAATCCTGCTTTAATTCCTTGGAACCGGATTTTAATACAAATACTGTGGAGACTACGCCCGGTGCCAAAAGACCGATAAACATGAGTGGGCCTCCTATATCTCCGGGTAAAAACATTGCCGGTATCCAGAAAATCCAGGTAAAGAAATATGCACAAAGGAAAAACTTTACGGGCTTAAAAATATATTTGTCTTTTGTCTTGTTCGTCGTACTATTATTCATCGTTTATTTCCTCCTGATATCAATTCTTTGACAAAGCTCATGGTCCCGGGCTGTGCCCCAAGTATCTTCTCTGTCACATCTATGAATGCGGTCACTTCGTTTTCTGTAAAATCATCTTCATCAAATAATCGGGAACAGATGATAAGTATCATCTTCACGCGTTCCTCAATCTGCTCGCACTCAAATACTCCGGCCCGGTTACCCTCCCACACTACCTCTGAGAGAAGCGGTACTGCTTCCTCTATCAGTCTTTTGTTAAGCTTTTCATGGAGTATGATATTCTCATTTGACTCTACAACCTGTGCGATATTCTGTTCTTCCTGTCCCGGACGAAGTGAGTATATGACAGCGGCCACTTTCTGGGGAATCGGCATCCGGCTTGCTACTACTCCTTTTGCGTTTGCCACCTCCTCGTTTATCATCATATCTATTACGGCCTCTAAGGTATCCTCTTTGCTAGGAAAATAATAATAGTAAGTTCCTTTTGCGATACCGGCCTCAGCTATGATCTCATCAACACTCGTGTTATCATAGCCTTTCTCAATGAACATTTTATAGGCTATTTTTAATAGTTCCTGTTTTCTCTGTTCGCCTTTTTTCATGTTACGTTCCTTTCCTGGGATGTTAAAAATCACAACTCGTAAACAATTTCACAAAATCGACTTGTGGTCGGTTTTTATTATAATATAACACGTATTTTTTATTTGTCAAGTACTTTTTTCGACTTTTAGTCGATTTTTATTTTCACAAAGAAAAAGGCAGTCTCTCACAGCTGCCCTTGCTATCTCACATATTTGTTTTTGTTACCTACTTTCTAAAGCAAAATGTTATTTATATGCCACAAATTCATAAATATTCTTGATTTGTGGCACATATTTATTCTTTTTAAACATATCGACGGCGTTGACTTACAAACCGCATAAAAAAAGGAGCCCACAAAGGCTCCTCTTTACGTCCACGATGCGATTCGAACGCACGACCTACCGCTTAGGAGGCGGTCGCTCTATCCTGCTGAGCTACGCGGACTTACCCGCTAAGGTTTCCCAAAGCAAAGGTATCTTACCATATTTTGGTATATTAGTCAAGTTTTTGGCACAATTTTGTAAATTTTTCTTTAGATGCCAGTGTGCATCCGGGCTACGCCCCATCCCAAGAACAACCAGAACAGAGGGTTCACCGTGACACAACTGTCATTGATAAATCCGCAAAGCATAAATCCTATGAGCCCGGCAAACAGACCGATATCTATAAACTCAAGGCTGACTGTTCCTTCTGTAATGCTTTTCCGTAAAGTTTTCCTGATATTTTTTAGTATTCCAACTATATAATATATGAACAATACAAGTACAGCTATCAGCGCAGGTACACCGTCAGAACAGGCTATCTGAAGATACCAGTTGTGAGGACGGTCAATAACATATTTACAACTGCCATGTGTATTCATGAGGCCGACCATCTCGTTCTGCCTGAACCTGAAAGCGAATGTTCCGTTACCTCCGCCGACTATCAGCGAATTTTTAAGTATCGGAAGAGCCTGAGCCCAGATATATCCTCTGCCCGTCGCAAAGGAATATATTCCTTCAAGTCCTGTAACCGCGGGCTGGGGGATTTCGTCAAGAAGCGTGCCTCCCTGACCGAAGGGTTTTAGTCCTTCATAGGTTATGTAAAACTCCACGGTTCCCATATATCCGAAATCAAATATTGCCAATTCCTTGTCAACAGATATCCGGATATCTTTGAACCTTTCATCTGTGAATCTAAATCCACTCACTTCTTCCCGGATATTTGTCTTTTTTAATATAGTAGGAACTTTTTCTTCCAGCTTCACGGTTCCGTCTGTAAAGATAAGCGCATCCGCAAAGTCTTTTTCGCCGTATACTCTGTAGCATTCCTGAAGGATCTCATCATCTACGGATACTTCCAGACATTTCTCATCAGAATACAGTTTTAATACACCGTTATCTATCTCCGCTTTACTCAACCGGTACAAGCCCTGCTCATCATCCAGGCTTGCAATTTCAGTGATCCCGTCCTCTCCTGTCTTCTCGGTGACCTCAGCTTCCGAGGCATTTTCCGTTTCATTTGTCCGCGAAGAGTATGTGGGAACTATCTTTGACAATACTATAAGTAAAATTCCTATGACCACTATTGCTCCAAAGGATATAATACTCTCTGTTTTCTTTCTACGCGTGTAGTCTAGGTTTGAACTTTCTCCGTTTTCCGGACCGCCAAGTTTTTTCCTACCGAGTAGTAAAAAGACTATCACTGCTTCAATCGGCAATGTCACTGCAAGCGCCACCATAGCGACTTTCGAATCAGACCACTTTACTGCCAGGATCAAAATTCCACCGGCAGCTGAGTACAACCATTTCCTGATTCCTTTTCTTTGAAGGATCACTGAATACAGAACCGGAAGGATCAGTGCACAGAATCCGCCGAGAAATCCCGGATTATGGAAAGTCAAACATATCTGTCCGATAAAGTTCTCGTTTTTTATCCCCTCTGCTATCTTCCTGTTTTCTTCCGATGATATCAAGGTCTGAACTATCGGGATTTCCAGCAGTGGTTTATAGAATATTTCTATCAGTGTGAGAACAGCCGTGATCAAGGATAATGCGACAACTGCCTTCTGAAAAATCTTTTCAGCACTGAGAGATACCTTAGTATCCGTCTCCCTTTTCAGGAATATGATTGCAAATATAAATATCAACGCATAACAAAGAATGGCAAGCAATCCTTCATATTCCGAGTTCGCGCCCCAGAACGCCGTCTCTTTGTAATCACTCAGCACAAAAGATAATACAGAAAAAACTATGTACACTCCTATGCATATAAAAGGAAGTTTTAAATTCTTTATCCGGTCCCTGTCGAGTTTTATAATTTTGTCAGGGAATATTCTCTCTCCCAGAAAATACAATATAACCGCACCGGAAAAAACCGCCAGTACTATCTCCTTCGGAAAAAGAAACAGATCGATGATCTGACCTTTCTTGTTTGAAAAGAATGAAGCTTCAATCTCAGGTATTTTTTTCACGACCACTCTGGTAATAAACGGATATATACTCCAGAATAAGGCACAGATGATCAGAAATATCTGTCGGTATCCAGGTTTTTTATTCCCCGGTTTTTTAGTTTTAGTTTTTTTGTTCATTTTTTATTTGTACTATTTTATTAATCAGCAGTTTACTGCCCCTCATCCGGGTGCTTTCAATACTTTTCCTCATTTAGAGCACTACTTCTCCCTGCATCCAGATAACTCCCTTGAATCTCATTCCCGGTGTAGGGAATCCCAAAAGGTCTTCCGCATTTATCAGTGTTTCAAAAGGTATATCATTGCATACAAGATTCAGTTTCCAGAGCAGTTCTCCAGTTTCCTCATTTCGAAGCTGACGTGCTGCGGTGATATTTGCCAGGACTGTATAAAGATCCGACTCCGAACCGTAAGGAATGAATGTCGTCTCCACTATGGAAAACAAATCTTCATGCTTTATCCTTTCATTTAGCAAAGCATTGTTGTTCATCTCATTCATCGCCAGATAATCAAGTGCTTCCGTGTTTCCGTTTTTCGCATCATCCAGCAGCTGGTTTTTCACCGCATTGTCTATCTTGTTTGCTATGTGTGCATAAATTCGTTTCTGTGTCGGAAGAATTACTTTTCCATTCAGGGCCAGGGAAGAAAGTTTTATTTTTTTATCATTGACTATGACTTTATCCCCTTTTTCCATAAAGTCCACAATGTTGTGCAGGTAAAAAATCAACGATACTCCCAGATGGATATCGTCGGTCATTCCGGTATACGCATCCGAATCCACTTTTTTGTGTATGAATATTTCACCCTCATCCAATCCTTTTAAACTGCTCTTTAAAAAAGGATAATAGTTTCCGATATGGAATACTCCTTTATCGTCTTCTTCACCTCTGACTACAACACCTATGTTTTCCGCGAAACACTTCTGGTATTCCACAAAAACTCTCCCGTTGTTCCTGATAAGGGACCTGTTTGTATCAGCCCGTGACACTACATCCTTTATCAGAGTCTCCAATTCCATCTGGCTCTGCTTCTTGCTAAAGCCTATAGATTTCATAAATGAATGCATTCTTTTACGGCTCCTTTTGTGAACCTTAGTTTTTTAGTCGTCCAGACAGCTTCTTCTTTCTTTAGCACGTTCAAGTGCTTTTTTCTCTTCTTTGCTCAGGATGACATAGGATTCTCCTCTGATAATTTCTTTTACATATGTGTAACATCCACCTATCTCGTTATGAACAGATGACAGGACAAATCCATCATTGTTATCCGTAAGCATACAAAGGGCGAAGCTGAGTTTTCCTCCCATTCCTTCAAATGCGTCATATTTATTTACCGCAAATTTCTGGAATGCGAATGTGCTGTATTCCTTTAGTTCTTTTACTATATCATTGTTTTCGGTTACCGTCTTTTTTACTTCTTCGAGTTCCTTGAATTTCCCAAGGATTGCTTTTTCCATGCTTTTACCGTCATTTCCCTGGAGGAACTGATCCTGTCTTTTTTTGTACTTCAGCATCAGGTTTCTCATGGATAGACAATATAAAAACATTCCGATTACAAGAAGGAATAAAATGATTATCAGATAACTTCCATCTATTCCTATTTTACTAAATAAATCCATTCTAATTCCCTCCGGAATAGTAAATGTCATTTACATTACTACATATAAGATATAGCTAAGACAGATTACAAATATAGTTGTCATTTTATATTCCACCACTATATATAGTATTGATGTCCAAATTATCTCTTAATGATATCATAGAGCTTTTCAAATTCATCTGTAGAATTGAACTCTATCAGAATTTTACCCTTGTTATGGCCATTCTCTTTGATTTCTACCTTTGCTCCGAGTATCGTTCTCAGATTGTTCTCGTATTCTCTATAGACTGCATCACTCACAGCTGATTTTTTACCTCTTGCTGTATTTGACTTGTTTGTCATCTGTTTTACCAGTTTTTCAGTCTCACGAACGCTTAGCTTTTCATCTATGATCTTCATAGCGGTATCATACTGAAGCTGACCATCTGTTAATCCGAGAAGTGCTCTGGCATGTCCTCCGGAAATGAGTCCGTTCACTACCAGATCCTGTACTTTTTCATCAAGCTTAAGTAATCTCAGTGAGTTGGTAACTGCCACACGGCTCTTTGATACTCTTTCTGCTACTTCATCCTGCTTCAGATTGAATTCTTCGATAAGAGCCTTATAAGCCATAGCTTCTTCAATATCATTCAGGTCTTCTCTCTGGATATTTTCTATAAGAGCTATCTCATATTGTTCGTTCTCCGAAATATCTTTGATGATAACAGGTACATCTTTAAGCTTTGCCAAACGACATGCACGCCATCTTCTCTCACCTGCTATGATCTGATACATGTCACCGGCCTTCTGAACTATAATAGGTTGGATTAATCCATGCAGCTTTATAGACTCAGATAATTCACCGAGTGCATCCTCATCAAACTTCTTTCTGGGCTGATTTGGATTCGGCTCTATCTTATTAATATTAACTGTAGATATACCGGTGTTTGTAACTACAGTCTCGTCGATATCCTGCTTCTTTACTTCGACATTCTCAGGTATATCGTTGCTGATAGGAATCAAGCTATCAATACCTTTACCAAGTCCAAATGATTTAGTGGTTTTCTTTGCAGGTGTTTTGGGTGTTTGTTTCTTATTATCTGTCTTCGTGGTCTTTTTAGAGTTGTTCTGTTTTTTCGGTGCCATTATCTTTTCTCCTCCGTTTGTGTAAATGTTTCATGTGAAACATATTTTAAAAACTTTATTTCATTTTATTATCTATAATTGGATTTGTCAATATATATTTTCAATTTCGTAGGAATGTTTCATGTGAAACATTTAAGAAAAAGAATATAAGACAATATCTCACTCGAAAACGCCTTCAGCTTTTCCTCGGTAATAAAACACTACTTTGCATCTTCTGTATTTGTTATATTTATTGTAAAACTATTATAATTGTCCTTATATCATTTAATGTTTCACATGAAACATTTTGACTGTAACTCTTCTGAATTTTTTATTGACTGTTTTATAAGTGTTTCATTAGGAATGTTTCATGTGAAACATTCCTAATGAAATATAATATATAAACTTTTTTTAGCATTTGTATGATGTTTCAATGTTTCACATGAAACATATCTGTGAATAAAAAATTTACCGGATTCTTTTATAATAGAATCATTGAGTTTTTTGTTAAAACTCACACGTAATAAACTTTAATGTTTCATGTGAAACATTAAAGTTTAGAGTATAAATATGAAATTAAATATATTACTCAAATACTGCATAATATGAACGACCAAAATTATTTTTGAAACGGTATATAAATAACACCATTAAAAAAAGGGAATGTTTCATGTGAAACATTCCCTGACATCATTATTTCTTTTTGAATAATCCTTTAAGTCCTGAAGACTTTTTGTTTTTACTGTCATCTATAGGTTTTGAAACTTTATTATCATTTTGAAGTACTTCTTCACACAGAGCATCATATGCTTCAGCTCCTGGTGATTTTTTATCATAAAGACATATCGGTAACCCGTGGCTGGGTGCTTCTGCAAGTCTGACATTTCTAGGTATGATAGTAGCAAAGATATTTTGTTTTAAATTCTTACGAACATTCTCAACCACCTGAAGTGAGAGATTGGTTCTGGCATCATACATAGTAAATACAACACCATCCATTATAAGATTTGGATTCAGTCTTTCTCTTACGAGATTGATAGTATATAAAAGTTGTGATAATCCTTCAAGTGCATAGAATTCACACTGTATAGGAACTATTATTGAATTAGCTGCCGTCATAGCATTTACTGTCAATACATTCAATGAAGGAGGACAATCAACTATGATATAGTCATAATCGTCTATGACTTCCTTTATTTTTTCTTCAAGTATATGTTCCTTATTTGTAAGTCCTATAAGTTCTATATCTGCACCGGCAAGCTGCACGCTGGAAGGAACCACTTTCAATCCATCTATTACGCTGTCAAGGATACATTCTTTTATAGTACATTCTCCGATGATCATCTGATAGACGCTCTTTTTTACTTTGTTTTTATCTATTCCCAATCCACTTGTGCAATTACCCTGAGGATCGCTGTCTATTGCCAGTACTTTCATCCCATGCTGTGCCAAAGCAGCAGACAGGTTGATTGCAGTAGTAGTTTTGCCAACACCGCCTTTTTGGTTCGCAATAATTATAACCTTTCCCATTTTTCACCTCTTAGATGGCTGTTTTCAACCTTAATAACTTATTAGAAATTCCATTAACAATCCCTAATACTATATATAGTATTCATTATTTGTGTACATACTATAAGTAGAAAATTAATATAAATAAATGAAAACCAATAATTTTCTAAATAACCGACGTCTCATTTTGCTGCTTTGCAGTTACCAAATCATTTTTTCTGTAACGGTTGCTTAAATGGTTTGCCTCCGCCTCTCGGATATTTTGAATCTGTTTTATGTACTTTCTTTATATCTATCAGGAGCCTGGAATAGTTTTCATCCGCCTCTTTATTATCATTTTCATTCAAAAGGAATTCTACTTCTTTATCTACAGAACCCCCAAGTGCCTTTATACAATATGAAGCTGCTTCCAGTTCTTCTTTTCCTTTTGATCCTTTGTAGGATATAAATCTGCCGCCTGTCTTGCAGAACGGAAGAGCAAGTTCGCATAAAGTGGTAAGTTCTGCAACAGCTCTAGATACTACTATATCATATTTTTCACGATAATCAAGCTTTCTTCCAAATTCTTCGGCACGTCCGTGCAGGGTTCTGATATTTTGAAGAGCAAGTTTATCTATTACTTCATCAAGAAATGTCAGTCTTTTCTGAAGAGAATCAAACAGTGTGATACTTAGACCCGGGTAAACTATCTTTAACGGTATTCCCGGGAATCCGGCTCCCGTACCTATATCTATTACATCAAAATTTTTATTCTCCAGTTCTATAACTTTACATATAGAAATACTGTCGACAAAATGTTTTGTAACAAACTCTTCGAAGTCGGTGATGGCTGTGAGGTTCATCACTTTATTTTTCTCAACTATCATTTCATAATACATGAGAAGTTGTTCGGATTGTCTGTCATCAATTCTTATCCGACAGTTCATCTCTATTTGATTTTTAATGTAAGATATTTTGTCCACGTAATTCTCCTGTAAACCTGTCATATGACAAAACGCTGAATGTAAATCAAAATCAATCACAGAACCGTCCCTCTGATTGATTTATAGTTTCATAAATACAACGAGTACATTTATGTCTGCCGGTGATACTCCGGATATACGCGAAGCCTGTCCGATGGAAACGGGACGGATTTTCTTCAGCTTCTGTCTGGCTTCTATACGGAGTGAAGGTACTTTATCATAGTCGAAATCGGCAGGTATTTTTTTCTTTTCCAGTTTCTTGTACTGTTCAACCTGTTTTATCTGGCGGCTGATATATCCTTCGTATTTAAGTTCAATGTTTATCTGTTCAGCTATGGTTTCATCCAGATCAGGATGTTTTTTATCGATAGGCTTTATTATAGAATAGGAGAGTTCCGGTCTTCTGATAAGTTCCGCCAAAGTGATACCGGATGTCAGTTCTGTACTGTTGTATTCTCTTAAGAATGACAGAACATTTTCGCTTGTTCCTACACTGGTATTTTTCAGCCTGTCTATCTCTTCATCGATAATTCTCTGTTTTTCTACAGTTTTTTCGTATCGCTCTTTACTGATCAAACCTACCCTGTACCCGTATTTTGTAAGTCTCAGATCGGCATTGTCCTGTCGCAGGAGTAATCTGTATTCCGCACGGGAAGTCATCATCCTGTATGGCTCTTCTGTTTCTTTTGTGACCAGATCGTCTATCAGAACTCCGATATATCCGTCGGAACGGTCCAGAACCAAAGGTTCTTTTTCCAAAAGCTTCATGGCAGCATTTATTCCGGCAATGATACCCTGGGCTGCAGCTTCTTCATATCCGGAACTTCCGTTACTCTGTCCGGCACTGAACAGACCGCTGATATTTTTAAATTCCAAAGTGGGCAAAAGTTCTGTAGCGTTTATGCAATCATATTCTATGGCATATGCGTTACGAACTATTTTTGCATTCTCGAGTCCTGGAACAGAACGATACATCTTGTACTGAACGTCTTCGGGGAGACTGCTGGACATACCCGATATGTACATCTCGTTTGTATAATTGCCTTCCGGTTCTATAAATACCTGATGGCGGTCCTTGTCTGCAAAACGCATGACTTTATCTTCTATGGAAGGACAGTATCTGGGACCGACTCCTTCTATAGCACCTGAAAAAAGAGGAGAGCGGTCAATGTTATCCCTGATGATCTTATGTGTTTCCTCATTTGTATAAGTGAGCCAGCAGGATACCTGGTCCCTGGCTAATTCTTCGGGAGTATTTTCAAAAGAGAAGGGCGTGATTTTCTCATCACCGAATTGTTCCTCCATCTTTGAAAAGTCGATGCTTCTTTTATCTATTCTGGCAGGAGTTCCTGTCTTAAACCGGCGCACGTCTATTCCGAGATTTATAAGAGATGCGGTCAATGCATTAGCTGCGGGTAATCCGTTCGGCCCCGTATATTTGCTGACTTCCCCGTAAATACATCTGGCTTTCAGATATACACCTGTGCAGAGAATGGCTGCCTTACATGGATAAATATTGTCGGAAGTGGTCTTGACTCCCGTAACCTTTTTTATCTGTATACCCGAACTATCTAACGCAGTATTTTCCGATTCTTCCACCAATATCTCGGATACTTCATCCTGTCTTATGGTAAGATTTTCTGTATTTTCGAGGACTTTACGCATGGAAGATGAGTATTCTTTTTTGTCGGCCTGGGCACGGAGTGAATGCACAGCAGGACCTTTCGAGGTATTGAGCATTTTTGACTGGATAAAAGTCCTGTCTATATTTTTACCCATTTCTCCGCCCAGTGCATCTACTTCACGTACAAGATGTCCCTTAGATGTTCCACCAACATTGGGGTTACAGGGCATCATCGCTATACTGTCAACACTTACGGTAAATACTATGGTCTTTAATCCAAGTCTTGCACATGCCAGGGCTGCCTCGCATCCTGCATGTCCCGCACCTATAACGGCTACATCATAATCCTCGTATTGCATATCTGTTCCTCTGCTTATTTATTTTCCCATGCAAAAATCACTGAATATCCTGTCTGCCAGGTCATCTTCGACACTTTCACCTATTATCATTCCGAGAGCTTCATAGGCATCCATCATGTCTATGGTCAAAAAATCTTCACTGACTCCCGATTCTATTCCGGCAAGTACATTGTTTACTGAATCCCCGGCTTTTATCAACAGCTCACGATGTCTCTGATTGGTGATAATGACATCGTCCTCATTTTGTATACTACCACTGTAGAACATATTTTTTATTATGTTCTTTAATATTTCTATACCTTCTCCCGTAAGAGAGCTTATCTGCACAGTTTTTTCCAAATCTGTTATATCATCTACAGATTCTTTTATGGAATGATCACCTTTTACCAGATCACTCTTATTATATACCAAAATGATTTTTTTGTCTTTTATTTCTTCCAATATTTTTTTATCATCACCGGTCACGCCCTCATTCAGGTCCACAACATACAATATGAGGTCAGCATTTTCGGCTTCTTTTTTTGCTTTATCCACACCTATTTTTTCGATAACATCTGCAGTATCTCTGATTCCTGCAGTATCGATGATGTTCAGAACCACATCTCCCAAAGAAACAGTCTCTTTTAAGACATCCCTGGTGGTACCCGCTATATCGGTCACTATGGCACGGTCTTCGTTTAGTAAAGCATTTAAAAGAGAAGATTTACCCGCATTCGGAAGACCCAGAATACATGTATTTATGCCTTCGTTTATAAGTTTACCCTCATCAAAGGAGCCTATAAGCTTCCTTAATTCTAAAGATATATTTTTTATCTCATCAGAAAGACTGTCCGTAAAACCATCCAGGCTAATATGTTCCGGATCATCGAGAGCCGCTTCTATATACGCAGTCTTTGATATCAGTGTTTCCCTTAATCCGATGATTTTATCCTTTACCTGACCTTTAAGCTGCTTTACGGAATTTTTCAGAGCCAGATTGCTTTTTGCATTTATGATATCTATTACGGCTTCTGCCTGCGACAGATCTAGTCTTCCGTTCAGGAATGCACGTTTTGTAAATTCTCCGGGTTCGGCAAGTCTTGCTCCGTTCTTTAACACCAGTTCCAGTATCTTCTTTGTCACCAGAATACCGCCATGACAGTCAATCTCTATGACATCTTCACGGGTGTATGAATGAGGAGCCTGCATTTTTAACAGAAGAACCTCATCTACGATTTTACCGGTATCACTTTTTAACTCTGTATCTGTTTGTTTTTCAACTATATATCCATAGTTTACCGAAAACTTCCCCATACCGGCTACATTTTTTCCGCTGACACTCTTAAATATCCGGTCAGCTATCTCAAATGCACTATCCCCGCTCATACGTATAATATTTATTCCTGAACCGGTGAGACCTGTACATATGGCAGCTATCGTCTCTTTTTCATAAATCATCTGAGTCTTCATATAAATGATACCCTCCGACAACAAAGGGCTACCGCATTTGCGGCAGCCCTCGAAGTCCAAAAAATCAAGCGTTTTCCTCTTTTTTCTCGGCCGCTGCCTTAGCTGCTGCCTTAGACTCTAAGTACTCTGCATAATCTTTCTTGTAATCGGTACTGTAATCCTTTGTATCTGCACCGTATTTCTTGTGGAATTCACGGCTGCTGCTGATTTTCTTTTTGTTGTTGGAATTACCGTAAGGCTTTCTTCCACCATGAAATCTCTGTCTGTTGTTATCAGGAAGACGAACTCCCTTTTTCAAGGTGATAACAACTTTTCTGAAAGGATCCTCACCTTCCGAATGGGTCTCAACATAAGCATCACCCTGGAGACATGAATGAATGATCCTTCTCTCATAAGGGTTCATAGGCTCCAATGAAACACTGTGTCTGGTTTTCTTTACCTTGGAAGCTATGTTACGAGCCAGGTTCTCAAGAGTTTCCTTACGTCTTTCACGATAATTCTCAGTATCAATCTTTACCTTGATGTAGCTGTCGCTTTCCTTGTTTACCACAAGACTTACAAGGTACTGAAGAGAATCAAGTGTTGCACCTCTTTTACCGATCAGTATACCCATATCGTTACCGGAAAGGTCGATACAGATTTCATCACCGTTCTCTGTCATCTCAGATTTGATATCTGTCTTAACATCCATAGCTGTCAGAACATCCGATAAGAACTTTGAAGCAATGGCACAAAGATCTTTATCACTCTTAACAGCTGCGGTTTCAGAAGGAGCAACGGTACTTACTGTACTTACAGCACTTTCGGTATTAGCAGTTGTTACGGATTCTTTCTGCTTAACAACTATCTTAGCAGGCTTTCCTCCGAGTAAACCTAAAAATCCGCTGCTTTCTTTCTCTATAACTTCATATTCTATTTGATCTAATGAAACATTTAACTGTGAAAGAGCATTCTGTAAGGCTTCTTCCACATTTTTGCCTGTAAATTCTTTACCTTCCATTATTCTCCATCCCTTAATTATGATTCGCTATTCTCATTTTTCTCTGTAGTTTCTGTTTCAGGCTTTTTTACTTCTTCTTTCTTTGAAGAACTTCTGGCTGCCAGCAGATTTGCATTGGCTGATATACTCTTTGAGCTGTATGAAACATTGCTTCTCTTGTAATCTGAACCTGCCTGCTTTGACTTTTTGCCGGAATTCTTTTTATAGCTTGTATTATCGTATTCTTCTGAAGAATTACTGTAGTTCAGTCCTTTGGTCTTAGCTACTTCAGCCATCTTGTTATCATAGCTTACACCAAGCTTTTCCTGATTCTTGATGTTCTTTTTCTTGCTCTTTTCCAGCATGTCATCAACATTTATCTTATCAAGATACTTGTTGATAAACAGTGTCTGTATGATGGTAAATACTGCCGAAGCAATCCAGTAAATGCCTACACCTATAGGAAGCATGAGACAGAATGCACCGGACATGATAGGCATGATGGTTGACATCATCCTGGTAGTCTGCTGTGCGGGATCGTCAGAGGCTTTCTTGTTTGTGTTGACAGCGGTTTGCAATTTACCCTGTATAAACTGGGTAACAACAGCCAGTATCGGAATAACTACAGATATACCGTTCCATACAGGTCTGTCAAGAATGCTCAGTCCGAATAAACCGTTTACCGATATAATCTTGTCTACAACTTCGCTGACTGCCATGGTTGAACCGTTTACGGTAACAGCAGCTTCCTTTATGGAGTTAAAGAGATCCACATTAAAGAAAGCATCCCAGTTGGCAGGGTTGAACTTTGAGAAAAGATCTATGAGGTATTCTCTGGGAACATCCTGATAAATGGTAAGATCGATAACAGTTGAGCTACATCCGGACTGCTGAGATAAAACAAGTGAATTCTGGGTTATGAAGTCTACCAGTGTATTCTTATAACCTGAAACACCCTGAAGCTTATCTGCTATAGAGCCGTAAAGTGAGCCTACATCGGTAACGTAAGCCGGGATACAGTAAATAACCCTGTAAAGGGCAAACATGATAGGAAGGGAGATAAGCAGCGGCAAACATCCTCCCATGGGACTTGCGCCGTACTTGGCATATACTGCCTGAGTCTCAGACTGCTGACGTCTTAAAGACTCCTCATCTTTCTTTCCCTTGTACTTCTGCTGGATTTTGGTAAGCTCCGGACTCATCTTAGACTGGAGCTTTGTGAACTTCTGCTGCTTGATGGTCAGCGGAAGCATAAGCATTTTTACGACAAACGTAAAAAGAATTATACATAATGCAATATTTTCGATTCCGAAAATTTCTACGAAATTGTAAATCGCATTAAGTATAACACCGAGTACCCAGGCGATGGGCTTAAGTATTCCTTGAACCTGAGTTAAAAATACAATCTGCAACTTGTCCTCACAATCTGTCACTTTTTGTGACACAAAAGATTTTAAGGAACAGGATCATATCCACCCTTAGCAAATGGATGGCATCTCAAAATTCTTTTTACAGCCAGACGCATACCTTTAATAGCTCCGTATTTTTCGAATGCGGTCAGAGCATATTGACTGCATGTTGGAATGTAAATGCACGATGGCTTTCTTTTTAACGGAGATATAAATTTCCTGTAAAATTTTATAAGGCCTATAAATATATACTTCATTCTATGATTCTTCGCTTCGCTCGGAATGGCAAACAATATGATGCAGCTTTCCCAAATGTAATATAGCTGCCTCTGCGTCGCTGTACTTTATACCGACTGTTCCTATACGCGCGGTTACCACTATGTCCAAACCACTATTGAACAAATGTCCTTTTAATCTAAAGACTTCTCTAACCAAACGGGTAACCCTGTGCCTTATGACACTGTTTCCTACTTTTTTACTTACAGATATTCCCAATCTGTTTTCGGATAAGCCGTTTTTGTATATGTACATTATGAAATATCTGTTAGCAAAAGACCTGCCGTTCTTATATACGGCTTGAAACTCACTGTTCTTTTTTAAATGTAATATTTTCATTCTAAAAAAGGTCACATCTAAATGCGACCTAAGCTGAAAGTTTATGTCTTCCTTTTGCTCTTCTGGCAGCTAAAACCTTTCTGCCGTTTCTGGTGCTCATTCTTTTTCTAAAGCCATGCTCTACAGATCTCTGTCTCTTTTTGGGCTGGAAAGTCATCTTCATACTGCATACACCTCCTTTATAAAGATAAAATTTTCGATTATCCGAAATAACAGCCATACCATTATATTATGCTTTTTATCAATAGTCAAGTAATTTTTTCTTTTTTTTATTGAAAATCTACAAATTTTGTTATATAATAGATATTGGTGGCTTTTTACTTATAATTTTAAAGGGGTTCCGTAAATGAAAAATTTGGTAATGGATAAATGGGACGAAATCCTCGAATTTGCCAGGTCAGAATACAATATTTCCAATGTTTCATTCAATACCTGGATAAAGGATCTGTATGTTAAAAAAGTTGAAGATAACATCGTATACATTACGTCGGATAATAGCAATATTACATCAAATTTTAACCATATCAGTACCAAGTACGGCCTTTTCTTAAAAACCGCCATACAGGAGATCACTGATTCCGAGTTTGACATAAAGTTTGATAACAATGATGAAGATGCCGGTAATGATAAAAAATCAACATCTTCTTCAAAAGTCAGTCATACAGGCAATGAGGGGCTTCCTCTTAACCCTGATTATACTTTTGACAATTTTGTCGTAAGTAAAAACAATCAGCTGGCGCATGCCACAGCCCTCAAAGCTGCTGAATCACCCGGCGATATCTACAATCCTCTGTATATTTACGGTGATTCAGGACTCGGTAAGACCCATCTTATGCAGTCCATAGGTCATTTTATTCTTGAAAACGACCCCAGTAAGAAAGTAATGTTCGTTACAAGCGATATTTTTACAAACGAACTTATTGATTCCATCAGGAAAGGTGATGCTTCTCCTGCTGCTTTCCGTGAAAAATACAGGAACATTGATGTGCTCCTTATAGATGATATACAGTTTATAATAGGAAAGGATAGAACTCAGGAAGAGTTTTTCTATACCTTTAATGCTCTTTATGAAGCTAAAAAACAAATAGTCATTACTTCAGACAAGCCTCCGAAGGATTTTACCACTTTGGATGAGAGATGGAGATCCAGATTCGGTTGGGGCATCATAGTGGATCTGACCCCTCCCGATTATGAGACAAAGGTAGCCATCCTGCAGAAGAAGATAGACTTAAAGCAGAGTGAAGGTGCCAATATAGCCATAGACGACAAAGTCATATCCTATATGGCAGAAAATATAAATTCAAACATCAGGATACTTGAGGGAGCTCTTACAAAAGTCATAGCTCTCGCAAAGATCCAGAGGATGCCCGCTACAAAGGAACTGGCCGAATATGCGTTAAGGGATATGATAACTCCCAACCATAAAAAGCTTATAACCCCTGAATTCATTATAGATGTAGTAGCCGAGCATTACGGGATGAATCCCAGCGATATACTGTCCAAGAAGAGGGACAAGAATAACGCCCTTCCCAGACAGATAGCCATGTATCTCAGCAGTGAATATACGGATTGTACCATCTCCAAAATCGGTTCCGTCTTTGGAAAAGATCATACAACAGTTATGCACAATGTAAAGAAGATTAAGCAGGACCGTGAAAAAGATGTGTCACTTGATGAAACACTGAAAGTACTGACCAATAAGATAAATCCCGATATTTAAAACACGAGTTATCCACATTATCCACCAAATTATTTTTATACCGTATGTGGATATGTTTATAAGTAATTTTTGTGTTGATAACTTTATTTTTCGAATGTAAGGATAGTTTTTATAAGATACATACAAAAATTTTAAGGCTTTAAAGTTATAAAATCTTATACACACTCTATCATTTTAAGAAATGCCCTGTTTATAAGGACCGGAAGCACTTAACAACTTATAAACGCTTCCTACTACTATTAAATGATTATATATAATATTTATTACAGCTTGACCGGAGGTTTATAAATGAAGATTTTATGTGAGAAAAATGAACTTTTAAGTGGAATAAACATTGCACTGAGAGCTATTCCTTCCAAAACCACTATGGAGATTCTGGATTGCTTAAAGATAAAGACAGAAGGTGACAGTATAGTTCTTATAGGCAATGATATGTCTCTAGGAATCGAGACCAGAGTCAAGGGTACTATAGTTGAAGAAGGAAGCCTGGTTGTTAACGCAAAGATTTTTTCTGAGATCATCAGAAAGATGCCTGACAGCGAGATAGTATTTGAAGCAAATGAAACTACAGCAAATATAAAGTGTGAGAAGATAAACTTTGATATAGCCGTAAGAAGTGCTATGGATTATCCCGATCTTCCCACTATAGAGAAGAATAATTATGCCGAGATGTCGCAGCTTACCTTAAAGGATATGATTAGACAGACCGTATTCTCCATAGGTCCTGATTCGGATCAGATGAAGGCAATGACCGGTGAGCTTTTTGAGATAAAGGACAGAACTTTCCGTATCGTAGCACTTGACGGACATCGTATTTCACTCAGAAAGGTAGAATTAAACGAGGATTACGGCAATCAGAAGGTTATAGTTCCCGGAAAAACACTTAATGAACTTTTAAAAATCCTTTCAGGAGAGCTTGAAGACAAGGTAAAGATTTTCTTTAGTCAAAATCATATTTTGTTTGAGATGGATAATACCATCGTACTTTCAAGGCTTATAGAGGGTGAGTATTATCAGGTAGACCGTATGATATCTCCTGATTATGAGACTCTGGTAAAGATAAACAAGAGAGAAATAAGCGACAGTATAGACAGAGCTACCCTGCTTTTGAAGGAAAATGAGAAGAAGCCTCTTATCTTCAATATGCAGGATAATGAGATGGAAGTAAAGCTTAAGACTCCTTTCGGAAAGTTTGAAGAAAAGCTTTTGATGGAGAAGGAAGGATCCGACATAAAGATAGCCTTTAATCCGAAATTTATGCTTGATGCTCTGAAAGTAGTGGATGATGAGAGCATCAATATATATTTCATGAATACGAAGTCTCCCTGCGTCATAAAGGATAAGAATGAGACTTATATGTATCTGATCCTGCCCGTGAATTTTAATGATGACTGATAAAGGATAAAATATGAAAAAAAGTATTACTATAAAGGATGAGTTTATAAAACTCGGTCAGGCTATGAAGCTGGCAGGTCTTTCGGAAACAGGTGTTGATGCAAAGTTTTCCATAGAAGACGGTAAAGTAAAAGTAAACGGAGAGACTGAACTGAGACGCGGTAAAAAGCTGTATAACGGTGATGTTTTCAGTTTTAACGGTCAGGAAGTAACAGTAGTTTCAAAACTTGAAAAGGATATCTGATGATAATCAAGTCGTTGGAGTTATATAATTTCAGAAATTATGAGACCCTGAAAGTGGAATTCAGCCCGAATGTTACTATATTTTACGGGGATAACGCACAGGGTAAAACCAATATACTGGAAGCCATTTATGTAGCCTGTACCACAAAATCCCAGAAGGGAAGCAGGGACAGGGAACTTATAAGGTTTAATGAGCCGACCGCATTTTTAAGGGTTTTTATAGATGATGACGGTTTATCCAGAAAAATAGACATGCAGCTGAAAGAAAAGGCAGGTAAAGGTATAGCTATAGACGGGATACCGATAAAGAAAGCTTCAGAGCTGCAGGGTATGATAAATATCATATCTTTTTCGACCACAGATCTTGGTATCATAAAGGACGGACCTTCTGAAAGAAGAAGATTTTGTGACATGGAGCTATGCCAGCTTGATAAGATTTACAGTCATAATCTCGTAAACTATGAAAAGACGGTGGAACAGAGAAATAATCTGTTAAAGCAGATATCTTTTAACGCCGAACTTAAAGATACCCTTGATATATGGGATGATCAGATATGTTCTTTCGGAAGTTATATCATAGAAAAAAGAAGAAATTTTATAGTTGAGATAAATAAACTGGCTGTAAAAATCCATGATATCTTAACCGAAGGAAAAGAAAAGCTTGAAATAGAGTATTCACCGAATGTAAGTGAAGAAAATTTTAAAAATGAATTATTACAGAACAGAGATAAAGATATTATATTAAAAAGCTCGAGTACCGGGCCTCACCGTGATGACATAATATTTTTGATAAACGGAAATGATGCCAAAAAGTACGGATCCCAGGGACAGCAGAGGACCGCTTCGCTGTCTTTAAAGCTGGCGGAACTGGAGCTTGTAAAACAAAGAACAGGTAAGAATCCGGTGCTTTTGCTCGATGATGTTTTATCGGAGCTTGACAGAAACAGACAGACAAAGCTTCTTCAGAATATCAGCGGAGTACAGACTGTTATAACCTGTACCGGTCTTGATGAACTGGTAAAAAACAGAGTAAGGCACGATAAAGTGTATAAAGTTAAGGCAGGAACCGTTACAGAAGACAGAATTTAGGAGGATATGATGGACGACATCTTAAATGAGATCACAGAGAATGATAATGTGAATGAGAATAAAGTGAACAGTGAGATACAGAATTACGGTGCCGATCAGATACAGATTCTTGAAGGTCTTGAAGCAGTACGTAAGAGACCCGGTATGTATATCGGAAGTACTTCTGTAAGAGGTCTTCATCATCTGGTATACGAAATAGTGGATAATGCCGTAGATGAGGCATTGGCAGGTGTATGTAAAGAGATAGTAGTTACCATAAATCCCGATAATTCAATAACCGTAGTAGATGACGGACGTGGTATCCCTGTAGAAATCAATAAGAAAAAAGGAATCTCCTCGGTAGAGGTTGTATTTACCATACTTCATGCCGGCGGAAAGTTTGGCGGTGGAGGATACAAGGTATCCGGTGGTCTTCACGGTGTAGGTGCTTCCGTAGTTAATGCTTTGTCGGAGTGGCTGGAAGTAATAGTTGAAAAGAACGGAAAGAAATACTTCCAGAGATACGAATATGGTAAGCCTCTTGAGAGACTTAAAGAGATAGGTGACAGTGACAGACATGGTTCCACAGTCACATTCCTGCCCGATAAGACTATATTTGAGGAAACAATATTTGATTTTGGTACATTAAAACAGAGACTTCGTGAGATGGCTTTCCTTACCAAGGGACTTAAGATTACCCTGAAGGATACAAGAGAAGGCTTGGAGCAGGAAAAGACCTTCCATTATGAGGGTGGTATAAAGGAATATGTACAGTACTTAAATAAAAATCAGAATGTACTGTATCCCGAGATCATCTACTGCGAAGGCCAGAAGGGTGATGTATACGTTGAAGTGGCTATGCAGCATAACGATGCATATAATGAAAACTGCTACAGCTTTGTAAATAATATCACTACTCCCGAGGGCGGTACACATTATACAGGATTTAAAAATGCTCTGACCAAGACCTTTAATGATTATGCGAGAAGCATGAAACTTTTAAAGGATAATGAGGATAATCTGTCAGGTGAGGACTTACGAGAAGGTCTGGCAGCTATCATAAGCATAAAGCTCGGAGATCCTCAGTTTGAAGGTCAGACTAAGCAGAAACTGGGTAATTCCGAAGCACGTGGTGCAGTGGATGCTGTTGTAAGTGAAAAGCTTACCTACTTCTTAGAGCAGAATCCTACAGTTGCAAAGATTATAGTGGAAAAAGCGGTTCTGGCTCAGCGTGCAAGAGATGCAGCCAGAAAAGCTAGGGAACTTACCAGAAGAAAAACAGCTCTCGAAGGTATGAGCCTTCCCGGAAAGCTGGCAGACTGTTCGGATAAAAATCCTGAGAACTGCGAGATTTTCATAGTCGAGGGAGATTCCGCGGGCGGCTCGGCAAAGACTGCAAGAGACAGAGCTACCCAGGCTATACTTCCGCTTCGAGGCAAAATCCTGAATGTAGAAAAAGCCAGACAGGATAAAATACTCGGCAACGAAGAGATAAGGGCTATGATCACAGCCTTCGGAACCGGTATTTCAGAGGATTTTGATTTAAGCAAACTCAGATACAATAAGATTATCATCATGACCGATGCCGACGTGGACGGTGCTCATATCAGTACTCTGATGCTCACCTTCCTGTACAGGTTTATGCCGGAGCTTATTAAGCAGGGACATGTTTATCTCGCTCAGCCTCCGCTCTATAAGATAGAGAAGAATAAACTTGTAAAATATGCATACAGTGATGACGAATTAAACAGGATATTGGTTGAGATAGGGCGTGACGGCAACAACAAGATTCAGCGATACAAAGGTCTGGGTGAGATGGATGCCGATCAGCTCTGGGAGACCACAATGGATCCTTCTTCAAGAGTATTAAGAAAAGTAGATATGGATGAGGATAATATCGCAGAACTCAATATCACATT
>JAEEGL012469314.1_pt1 | contig 23509 bp, 22 predicted proteins | sample 9134231 | NCBI WGS metagenome assembly JAEEGL01 (sample SAMN16246548, study PRJNA631951) | gut metagenome | biome: gut microbiome; feature: rumen; material: fiber-attached | host: Bos | place: Iran: Karaj | collected 2018-10
TCAAAGAACGATTCGGCTGTGTCAACAGCCTCATATTACTATCGCGGACGGCTTAGTCGTCACCGGCTCCGACGATTTCTTCCTTTTTGACGATGCCTGGACAAGGTCAAAACCAAGGCCAATCCCCATAGCTTCATACCCGACAACCGAACAACAAGGTCTTCATATGGCCTTCGGCCACACGAAGACCTCTTTGGTTTTTTCTCAGGCCGCTTCGCGGTATAAACTCACATAGTTAGCGACGTACCTATGCCTTATTCCATCCGCACAGCACAGTTTTTATTTGTTTTTTCTCAGGCCGCTTCGCGGTATCAACTCACATAGACAGCGCAAGGTTTTGCATCCTTTCATAGTTTTTGTCTGAAGAAAATCCGTGGTGAGAATCCTGCAGTTCCAAGGCAACATGGGTTTTAAAAGTTTCCTGCCGAGAAACCATCGGTTTCTCGGCAGGAAACCAAAGGTTTCTCGGCAGGAAACTTCATTCGTAATGCCCTTTCAACGAGAAGACATATATATAAATGTAGCCTCCGCTAACGGAATACACCATGCGGTGCTCGCTGGTTATTCGCCGGCTCCATTTGCCCTGAAGCTTACCTTTCAAAGGCTCTGGCTATAGCTCAATCTCCTTTTGCAGGCGGATGATTTCGTCGCGATACTGGGCGGCCTGGAGGAAGTCCAACTTCTTGGCTGCCTCTTTCATGCGGCGCGTGGTCTCGGCAATGAGCTTTTCTATCTGCGGGCGGGTCATGCGCTCCACGATAGGATCGGCAGCAACGTCGATGGCCGAAGGCTGATGGCTGATGGCTGAAGACTGCAGCTCGCGGATGTCGGGGCGGACGTCGCGGTTGAGCGGGGTGGCCGACAGTTCCTTCACTATCTGTGTGGGAGTGATGCCATGCTCTTCGTTGTATTTCAGCTGCTTCGTGCGTCGGCGGTTAGTCTCGTCGATGGTTTGCTGCATGGAGTCGGTGATGGTGTCGGCATACATGATGACACGTCCGTTGACGTTGCGGGCAGCGCGGCCGGCCGTCTGCACCAGTGAGCGGCGGCTGCGCAGGAAGCCCTCCTTGTCGGCATCGAGGATGGCGACGAGCGACACCTCCGGCAGGTCGAGCCCTTCGCGCAGCAGGTTGACACCCACCAGCACATCGTAGACGCCACTGCGCAAGTCGCTGAGTATCTTTACTCGGTCCAGCGTGCTCACGTCGCTGTGGATGTAGGCTGTCTGCACGCCGTGGTTCATCAGGTATTCTGTCAGCTCCTCGGCCATGCGCTTGGTGAGGGTAGTGACGAGGGTGCGTTCCTTCTTCTCTGTGCGGATGCGAATCTCCTCCATGAGGTCGTCAATCTGATGCTCCGACGGCCGCACCTCTATCTCCGGGTCGAGCAGGCCCGTGGGGCGGATGAGCTGCTCCACGACGACGCCCTCGGCCTCCTGCAGCTCGAAGTCGGCAGGCGTGGCAGAGACGTAGATGACCTGATGCACCATCTGCTGGAACTCGTCGAAGGTGAGGGGTCGGTTGTCGAAGGCGGCAGGCAGGCGGAAGCCATACTCCACAAGGTTGGTCTTGCGGGCACGGTCGCCGCCATACATCGCACCTATCTGCGGCACGCTGACATGGCTCTCGTCGACGATGAGCAAAAAGTCCTGGGGGAAGAAGTCGAGCAGACAGTAAGGCCGCTCGCCGGGCTTGCGTCCGTCGAAGTAGCGTGAGTAGTTCTCGATGCCTGAGCAATGGCCCAGCTCCTTGATCATCTCCATGTCGTACTCCACGCGTTCCTTGATGCGCTGCGCCTTGATGCCGTCGCCCAGCTCTTCGAAGAACGCCACCTGCTTCACCAGGTCGTCCTGAATGTCGTGGATGGCCTTGTTGGTCTGTTCCTGCGTGGTCATAAAGAGGTTGGCGGGATAGAGCTTGTAGTCGGCATAGCGGCCCAGGCGGTCGAGGGTGACGGGGTCAAGTTCCTCGATGCTGTCTATCTCGTCGTCCCAGAAAGTGATGCGCAGTATCATCTCGGCGTAGGCCATGTAGATGTCCACCGTGTCGCCCTTCACGCGGAAGTTGCCGCGCTCCAGCGTGAGGTCGTTTCTGACATAGAGCGACTGCACGAGCTTCCTCAGCAGGGCGTTGCGCTCGATGTTCTGTCCCTGGTGTATCTCAATGACGTTGTCGGACAGCGCGTTGGGGCTGCCCATGCCGTAGATGCACGATATGGAAGAAACGACGACGACATCCTTTCTGCCTGACAGCAAGGCCGATACGGCACTGAGGCGAAGACGGTCAATCTCCTCATTGATGGCCAGGTCTTTCTCGATGTAGGTGTCGGTGGTGGGCAGGTAGGCCTCGGGCTGGTAGTAGTCGTAGTAGCTGACGTAATACTCCACAGCGTTGTCGGGAAAGAATCCGCGCATCTCCTGGAAGAGCTGTGCCGCCAGCGTCTTGTTGTGGCTGAGGATGAGGGTGGGGCGTCCCACGTTGGCTATGACGTTGGCCATGGTGAAAGTCTTGCCCGACCCTGTGACGCCAAGCAATACCTGTGCCCGGTCGCCTCGCATTACACCGTCGGTAAGTTCGCGTATGGCTTCTGGCTGGTCGCCAGTGGGCTGAAATCGTGATGTGAGTCTGAAATCCATATTCAGCTTGCAAAGTTACTTAATAAAATTCAAAGAAATGGTAAAAAAAACGAAAAAGATGCAAGTGTTAGAAAAATAATGATTACCTTTGCAAGCTGAACAATAATGTCTGTTGATGATGAATCAAGACGATTATGAGGTGTTGCTTCAGAAGTTTGCCGATGTGAGCTACCGTTTGAGCCTGGCCAATGCCAAGCTTGAAGAGGCAAACAAGAAGCTGAAAGAATATGAGGAAAAGGCCCTTCAGGCTGAAAAAGCTAGCAAGATGAAGAGCCTCTTCCTGGCCAATATGTCGCATGAGATTCGTACACCTTTGAATGCCATTGAAGGTTTTTCGCGTGTCATGGTTGAGACCGAGACGCTGCAGGAGCGGATGAACTATATGGAAATCATAGAGAGCAACAATCACCGTCTGCTGAGCTTGGTCAACGAAATCCTGGACCTCTCTCGTGTGGAGGCTGGCGAGATCAGCATCAAGAAGAGCAACGTGGACCTCAACAACATGATGGCAGACATTAAGCAGCTGTTCAAGTTCCGTTGTCCTGACACTATCCACCTGAAGTGGGACAAGCCCTCCGTGCAGGTGATGATGAGCACGGACGAAGACAAGCTGACACAGGTGTTCAGCAATCTTATTTCCAACTCACTGAAGCATACTGTCAAAGGCACCATTGAATACGGATACCGCCTTGTTGACAATCATGCATCCATTCAGTTCTTTGTCTCTGACACCGGCTCTGGCATTGAATCGAAATTCCTGGGCGACATCTTCAACGCATACGTGTCGAAAGATGCTGAACAGAACAAAGGCTATGGCCTGGGATTGGCGCTCTGCAAGATTATTGTAGAGAAGATGGGCGGTCACATTGAAGTAGAATCGCACATCAATGTGGGTACCACCTTCACCTTTACCTTGCCTTTCCACGGCTCTGTGGGTGGCGTGTCAACCAGCAACCGCTCCGCTGCGTCGTCGCCGATGATGCGCACCCTGCGTGTGAGCACACGTGGAGACGACAACCAGCTCAAGACCGTGCTGGTGGCCGAGGACGAGGAGAGCAACTATGAGCTGGTGCGCATCGTGTTGCAGAAACGCTACAACCTGCTGCATGCCCACAATGGCATAGAGGCAGTGACAATGAACGAGGAAGAGCATCCCGACCTGATACTCATGGACATACGTATGCCCGAGATGAACGGACTTGATGCCACACGCATCATCAAGGAGGTGAACAACAAAACGCCTGTCATAGCTCTCAGTGCATACGCGTTTGACGAGAATATCCGTGAGGCGAAGGCCGCCGGCTGCGATGAGTTCCTGGCAAAACCCTTCCGCGTGGAAGACCTCATTGAGACAATAGCACGTTATATTGGAGAATAACAAAAACTGAGAAACGATAGTTGAGAGGGAATATCATTCCCCAACAATCATTCAATCGCAAAACAAGAAAGTGGGTAAGCTGGCTGTCTATAAGTATCTGTCGTTCATGATGCTGGTCATCACCATTTTGGTGACAGTGTTTATTATTATGGGTCTCTTTGGCGGATATGCCAACCCTGCTACCAACACCGCATTGGCGCTTACCGTGTTTGCGCTTCCGCTGCTGATTATCATAGATGCGGTGCTCCTCTTATTCTGGCTCATACGTCGGCGCTGGTACTGGGCTGCCATTCCCGGTGTCACCATCCTGCTCTGCATACCCTATATCGGTACTATCTATCAGATAGGAGCGTTCCGCAGCGACGGAGCGGGAAAGCCGGGACTGAACGTCGCAACATACAACGTCCATGTCTTTGGCCGTGAAATGAACGGCTACAAGGCCGGCGACATCCTCGCGATGATGAAGAGTAATGAGGTGGACATCCTCTGTATGCAGGAGTACATGGAGCAGAGCGGTGATAAGAACAACTCGGAAAACTACCTGAACTATTTCTCCTCCATGGCGAAAGGAAAGTCCGACATGGTCATTTTCAGCCGGCGCTATCCTATCATCGACTCAAAGCTCATCGACTTCGGACATACAAACAACAGCGCGATGTGGGCCGACATTGATGTCAACGGACGCGTTTTCCGTGTCTTCAATGTGCATCTGGAGACCACGGGTGTCAATGGCGCCTTGCACGCCGCCGACAAGATGGAAGCCAAGGGACAGATAGTGGAGCGCAACGCCGTGTTACGGGCCATCTATGGCAGCTATACCCGAGGCATGGCCATACGCGGCCAGCAGGCTGACATCGTAGCAGCGGAGATAGAGAGCAGCCCGCACCCGGTCATCCTCTGCGGCGACTTCAACGATGTGCCCTACTCGTATGTCTACCGCAAGATGAAGGGCGACCTCACGGATGGCTTCAAGGAAGCAGGCAAAGGATTTATGTACACCATGCGTGAGGGAAAGAAGAAGTTCCGCATTGACTACATCTTCCACGACGACGAGCTGGAAGGCTACAACTATCGCACACTGAATGTCACCTACAGTGACCACCTGCCGGTGCTGATGCGCATCAGTTTCTGACTTTAAACCACCAGTTTGAATCTTACACGGAAGGAATGTTCGTGCTCGTCCCAGTTGGTGCCGAGCATTTCGAAGCGTCCTATCTGCGAGGTGCTCCTGACATGCTTGCCGATGCAGGGACAGACGTCGTAGTCGCCGATGTACACCAGGCGCACCATGTCGCCTGCGTCGTCGGGCAGACGGCTGGCGTTCACCTCGGGCGGCAGCTCGTCGCGGCTGACGAACTGGAAGGTGACAGGCAGGTCGGCATCGATCAGTTCGTTCATACGGCGCTCTATCTCTTTCTCCTGCTTGCGGTCAGGCTTCTGGTCAAGATGGAAGCTCATCTTGCTCTTCTTCCTCTCAATGTGGGCATTGTAGCTGCGCTCGCAGCCAAATATCCGGATCATGGTCTGGTTGAGCAGATGCTCGGCAGTGTGAGCAGGAGGAAAAGACACATCTCTTTCTTCCAGCATCTCATAGTCATTCTCTTTCATGGCGCATATCAAATAGCAATTTGGCTACAAAGGTACAAAAAGAATGGGAACCATTCAAGAAAATGCCTGAAAATGTGCGTGAAAGAGTGGGCTGCAGAATGGGAAAGCATCAATAAACGGCCGAAAGTTTGGCGTTTTCTGTTTTTTTGTCTATTTTTGCATCTCCAAATGCTTAACGATGAATGAACTGATCACCCAACTGAATGAAGTGCTCTGGAGCTATGTGCTGATTGTGGCTCTTGTGGGCTGTGGCTTGTGGTTTACCTGGAAGACTCGCTTCGTGCAGTTTCGCATGGTTGGCGAGATGTTCCGCCTGCTGACCGAGTCGGCTGTCGACACAGCCAGTGGGAAGAACAAGGATGAGCAAGGCAAGCGGCACATCTCGTCGTTTCAGGCCTTTGCTGTCTCGGTGGCTACTCGTGTCGGCACGGGCAATCTGGCCGGTGTGGCAACGGCCATCGCCATCGGCGGCCCCGGTGCCGTGTTCTGGATGTGGCTGATAGCGCTGATAGGCTCTGCCACAGCTTTTGTGGAGTCGACGCTGGCGCAGCTGTTTAAGAAGAAACACAAGGATTCATTCATCGGCGGTCCGGCTTACTATATCCAGCAGGGGCTGCATAAGCGCTGGATGGCGGTGCTTTTTGCCGTACTTATCACCCTGCAGTTCGGCCTGTCAAACAATTCCATTCAGGCCAACACCATCTGTGGCGCCATGCAGGAGGCCTTCGGCTTCTCGCCCTTCTGGGTGGGGACGGTGCTGGCAGCTATGGCGCTGTTCATCGTCTTCGGCGGCATCCAGCGCATTGCCCATGTCAGCTCCGTGTTGGTGCCTCTCATGGCTGTGGGCTATCTGGTGCTGGCCATGGTTGTCATTGCCATGAATGTGGAGCATATCCCCCATGTGCTGAAGGCCATCGTGGAAAATGCCTTCGGCTTGGGGCAGATGGCAGGCGGCGGCATAGGCGCCGCGATGATGAACGGCATCAAGCGCGGTCTTTTCAGCAATGAGGCAGGCGAGGGCAGTGCACCCAACGTGGCAGCCACAGCTTCTACGACACATCCCGTGAAGCAGGGGCTTATCCAGGCGCTGGGAGTCTTCACCGATACGCTGCTGGTCTGTTCGTGCACGGCATTCATCATCCTCATCAGCGGACTCTATCAGCATCCCGAGCTGAACAGTATCGCGTTGACGCAGCAGGCATTGCAGTCGGAGATAGGCCAAGCGGGACCGGTGTTTGTGGCTGTGGCCATCTTCCTCTTTGCGTTCTCCAGCATCATCGGCAACTATTATTATGGCGAGGCGAACATCCGTTTCATCACGCCCAATCAGAAGGTGATGACCTGCTACCGCATCTGCTCGGCCGGCGTCATGGTCATGTTTGGGGCTTTGGCCAGCTTTGAGTTGGCATGGAATGTTGTCGACTTCTTCATGGCTTTCCTGACGGCCTGCAACCTTGTGGCCATTGTCCTGCTGGGGCGCTATGCTTTCCGTCTGCTTGACGACTATCGCCAACAGAAGCGCCAGGGCATCAAGAATCCCGTCTTCCATCGCAGTCAGTTGCCGGAGTTGGAAGACGAAATAGAGTGTTGGGAAGATTAGAAAGAAATATTTCCTTGCTTGTCAAAGAGCTGACGGTCAGCAAGCCAGATGGTCAGCACGATAGCCAGCACAGCAGCGGCTATGGCTGCGGCCCATGTCATCAACGTGATGACAATAGCAGCAGAAATGGTTACGCCGCAGAGCAGCAGCGCACTGAAGAGCAGCACCATGGCCAAGGGCATGTGTGATGAGCGCTGCCAGAGCATGGGCAGGAAGGCAGCACGCAGGGCACGCCGCGCACAGGGTACGATGCTTTCTAAGTGTGTGGCGCCGTTGGCTATCATGTAGCGGCGGTGTGTCACCGTATGCTTCAGACTGCGCAGGTACACATCGAAAGCATGTGGGGTGGAGTAGAAGAGGCACAGCAGCATGATGATGAACAGGGGCCAGAAGGCATGACACGACAAGCTCAGGGTCATGCTGCCCGTCAGCGCAAGTGTGCTCAGCAACATGGCTCCTTCCAGGGGCAGCAGTAAGGGGCGCGGCACCCGTGGCAGATGGATGCGTGGCAGCAATGCCTTCTTCACAGTCTTCTTGTCGACCAGCCACAGCATGGCGATGGCGGCTCCTGTCAACACGATTACCAGCAGGATTCCCCAAACAGATATTTGCCCGAAATACAGCATATTGTTCTTCTTTTTTGTGACAAAGGATGAAAGTCTTCCTGTCTCCGTTTCATACGTTTTGCTCTGTTGCCCCAACCATTACTACGTTGTCGGCGGCGTTGATGACGTCTTCGTCGGTAGAGCTGACGATGACGATGCGTCCCGCTGCAGCCTGCTTGCGCAGATAGGGCAGCATGGCCGGCTCCGGCTCTTCAACCAAGAGGATGGGCCGCTGCCGCAGCACTGCGACAGCCAGTAGGCGAGCCTGCTGGCTGTCGGTGACTCCTGTCTGTGCCACTTCCTCTTCCAGGGCGTCAGCGTTGCACTCACGGTTGGCCCGCAGGGCGAAGACATCGTCGGCTGTGGGTGCCTCATAGCGCTCAATCTCACCTACGTCATCGATGTGTTGCGGGGCGAAGGCCATCAGGCGTCGCAGCGCAGCAGCCGTCTTCGTCGTCAGTGGCTCACCGTCAATGCTGATAAAGCCTGCCACGACGGGCTCGAAGCCGAGCATGGCGTAGAGCCAGCGCGAACCACCCGTCAAGCAGGTGATCTGCCGCTCGCGTGCCATCAGCGAAAGGGTGTGCGATTCGCCCTTCAGCAGTACATCGTTCAGTTCCAGCATGGTTGATGAGAGTTGATGAGTTGAGAGTTTAGAGTTGAGAGTTTAGAGTTGAGAGTTGAGAGATGGGAGTTGAGAGTTGAGAGATGAGGGTTGAGAGATGGGAGTTGAGAGTTGAGAGATGAGGGTTGAGAGTTGAGTGTTTAGAGTTGAGAGATGAGTGTTGAGAGATGAGTGTTGAGAGATGAGTGTTGAGAGAGAGTGTTGAGTTAATCGTACTGGAATGTTCCGTATTCGCTCTTGATGGTGAGCGAGCGCGGCCCTTCCTCGATGTGGCCTACCACCTGTGCGTCGATGTTGAAGCTCTTGCTGATGGCAATGACCTGCTCCGCCACTTCGGGACGTACATAGATTTCCATGCGGTGACCCATGTTGAACACTTGATACATCTCTTTCCAGTCGGTTCCCGAGCACTCGTGGATGGCTTGGAACAGCGGCGGCACGGGGAACATGTTGTCCTTGATGACGCGGCAGTTCTCGCCTACGAAGTGCAGCACCTTGGTCTGTGCGCCACCCGTGCAGTGCACCATGCCGTGAATCTCAGGCCGCAGCTCGTCGAGCAGCCGCTTGATGACGGGGGCGTAGGTGCGGGTGGGGGAGAGAACCAGCTGGCCCATGTTAGTCTCCCCTACGGCCTCATGACCCTGCTTTAGGACATTGGTGTCCCCCTCGGGGGACGACAGTGGGTCTTGTAGCTCATACTTGCCGCTGTACACCAGCTCCTCGGGCACGGCGTGGTCGTAGCTCTCGGGATATTTCTCGGCGAGATACTTGGCGAAGACATCGTGGCGGGCGCTGGTGAGTCCGTTGCTGCCCATGCCGCCATTGTAACGGTGCTCGTAGGTGGCCTGTCCCGTTGAGGAGAGCCCCACGATGACATCGCCCGGGCGGATATTTGCATTGTCGATGACGTCGCTGCGCTTCATGCGGCAGGTAACGGTAGAGTCGACGATGATGGTGCGCACCAGGTCGCCCACGTCGGCCGTTTCGCCGCCTGTCGGCCAGATGCCGATGCCCATGTCGCGCAGCTCCTGCAGCAGCTCGTCGGTGCCGTTGATGATGGCGCTGATGACCTCGCCGGGGATGAGCATCTTGTTGCGGCCGATGGTCGAGCTGACAAGGATGTTGTCCACCGCGCCCACGCAGAGCAGGTCGTCGGTATTCATCACGATGGCATCCTGAGCAATGCCTTTCCACACTGAGAGGTCGCCCGTCTCCCGCCAGTACATATAGGCGAGCGACGACTTCGTGCCGGCGCCGTCGGCGTGCATGATGTTGCAGTAGGCCGGGTCGCCGCCCAGAATGTCGGGGATAATCTTGCAGAAGGCCTGCGGGAAGATGCCTTTGTCGATGTTTTTGATAGCAGCGTGGACGTCTTCCTTAGCGGCTGAAACGCCACGCTGCATGTAGCGGTTGTCCATAGCTATCAGTTAGTTTTTGGGAACCATTTGCTGAAGCCCCAGTTCTTGATGGCGCTCCAGTCAGGATTGGCAATACGCTTCAGGGTGAAGGGTTCGTAGACATTGGTCTTGACCCACACCTGTCCCTTTAACTCGTTCTCAGTACGCTCAATTGACGAGAAGTCGTAATCGTGGGGACCATAAGGGTCGTAGCCATCACTGCGGTTGATTATTATGTCAACACCATTATCGTAATTCCTAATCTCCCAGAACCTGATGCTGTCGGCCAGATAAGTACCCCAGGGGGCATCTTCATACTCTTCCTTGATGAAAGCCTTGCCATCGTCCACCGTACCCGTGTTGTAGACAGGCTCGCAGTCGAAGGTGATGACCACGTTCTTAGGTTCATAGACCTTGCCCTGGTATTCGCGCTGAATGAAAATCTTTCCTTCGAAGGTCACGGGATGCCAGGTGGGCAGCAGCTCATTGTAGCCCCAGTGCTCCACCTGGGTCACGTCGGGCATGGTGCCGCGATGGAAGGTGATGCGCTTCTTGTCGTTGTCGGCGTTGTTCAGACTGCACATGCCGCTGAACTCTTTGTCGTTCAGCTTGTAGTCGGTGGTCTTGAACTTGTCGTTTGTCTCCTGATAGTACCACTCCACGCCGACGCTGCCGTCCTTGCGGTGCCATACCTCCCACTTGATGTGGTGGTAGACAACGGGGATGTCCTGATTGTTGAAATATTCCACTGCGACGCCGTAGCCAATGGTGGAAGTGCTGGTCTCCTGGTCAAAACGGAGCACAGTCTTTGTCGGAGTCAGTGTCTGGCCTTTGTAGGTGCGGGTGAACATCACGTCGGTGGTCTCCCACACACCGTTTATGGTCTGAGCCACTTCCTCTTCTTCCTCACAGGAAGTCAACGCGCCAAGGGCGGCAAAGGCCGTCAAGGCAAATATGAGAAAGTTCTTTTTCATTGCTTGTTCTCTTTTCCTGCTAAAGACATGGGTTTATACAGCTTCTGCAGGAACGGTTGTCCATTGCTGAGATTTACTTTCTGCTGAAGTCGGTGGTCTGTTCCTCAGTGCCGGCAGGTGCCTCATAGTAGAACATGGGCTGGAAGCCGAACATGCCTGCGAGGATGTTGTTGGGGAACGACTGCACCTTGACATTGTAAACCTTGGCCTGCGCGTTATACTGTCGGCGTGCTTCGGCGAGGCGGTTGACGGCGCCCGACAGCTTGTCTCTCACGTCCTGGAAGGCCTGTAGGTCGCGCAGTTCGGGATAGTTCTCGTCGGCCACCATCAGTCGTCCGAGAGCCTGTGTGAAGTCACCCTGTGCCTGGTTCCAAGCCTTCATCTGCTCAGGCGTGCAGTTCGAGGGGTCGATGGTGATAGAGGTAGCGCGTGCACGTGCGTCGGTCACGTCTTTCAGCGTTCCCCTGATCAGCTCCTCCTCACGTCCGAGGATGTTGTCCAGCGAATTCAGGTCCTGGAAGTTGCGCTTCAGCACGATGTCAATCTGCGAGAAGGCCTCCTTGCCGTTTTCACGTGCTACGACCATGCCGTTATAGGCACCTTTAACCCAGAAAAATACTACGAGCACCACGAGAATTACAGCTCCGAGGCAGCCCAGTCCGATGTACTTTTTGTCCATAGTTTTGTTGTTTATTAATTGGTTAATATGAAACTTCTTCAACGTTTACCATTTGCGTGAGGCGCCGCCTCCGCCAAAGTGTCCTCCGCCGTAACTGCCTCGGCTACTGCTGCCACTGCTGCGATAGCTGCTTCTGCTGCGGTAGCCGCCACTGCGACTGCTGCCGTAGGTGCTGCCGGCACCCAAATCACCGCTGAAAAAATCTATGGTGGGGTTGGGCATGGCGGCCTTCAGCGGCGTGATGGTATCTTTCAGCAACCCTTTCTTTCTCAGCCTGCTGCGCAACAGTCCCAGAGCCCCCCAGAGTCCCAGAGTGCCCATGCCCACGATGCCCAGGTCGCGTTCTTCGTCGCTTTGGGGCTTCTCATAGACGGGCGACAGTTCGTCCTGGTCGCGCAGCACCTCTAAGAGTGCGCGTGTGAGGTAGAGCATGGCGCTGTCGGGCTGTTCTTTCTTCAGGAAGGGCACGGCATAGTCGTCGAGCAGGCGGCCGCACTTGCCGTCGGTCAGTGTTGACTCGAGGCCTGTGCCCGGCGAGATGTTGATGTCGTGGTCGCCGTAGGCCATCACGACGACGAGGCCGCGGTCGTTGCGTCCCACGCCATATTTGTTGCCCATGTCCTGTGCCAGACGGAAAGCCTCGCCGCCTTCGCAGTAGTTGATGACGGCGATGGCGGTCTCTACGCCCAGCTCTGCGTCCAGCTTCTGCAGCATCACGTTCATGCTGTCGACGGTTGCACTCGAGAGCACCTTGTCGGGGTTGGCTACATACTGGCTGGCGTCCTCCAGATGCGGCATGGGTATGTTATCGCTATTCCAAGCCGCTGTCTCTGTGACCGCTTTCGTCGGCTCTTCTTCTTCACTGCTGACAGCGTAAATGCCTGAGCCGAAGCAGCAGGTAAGGCTGGCGAGGATGCCACCGTATGTGACCTTGTTCCAGAACGCCCGCACGGGATTGGCCTTCGCCTTGGGTGCGGTGACCTGTTTCACCTCATTATCGTATTCTTCGCGCAAGCCGTTGTATGTCTTCGTGACGTCGGCCTTCAGCGTCTTGACGGCCTCCTGGTCTTTTTCGCACTGCGCCTCGGACTTCCGGTAGTTTGCTTTCAGATCGCTCACTTTCTCGTTGAACTTGCTGGTCAGCTGATTCACCTCGTCCTCCCACGTAGGACCTTCCACTTTCGTCGGCAGCTTATTCACCACGCCGAAGCCGTAGGTCACGAAACCTATCAATACCAATCCCAATAACGTGAATACTAATAACATAATAATTCGCTAAAATGTGAAAAATGTTTTGAATAAAAAGTTACTGTTCGCGGCCGGTCCAGAACTCCCACGAGGCGAATGCCTGCAGCAGCAGCATTTCGAGGCCGTTCTTCACGGCGGCGCCGTGCTCAGCGCCTTTGCGCATGAAGAGCGTCTCATCGGGGTTGTAGATAAGGTCGTAGAGGATGTTGCGCTCGTCCAATGCCTCGTAGGGCAGGTCAGGGCAGGCGTTGGTCTTGGGAAACATGCCCAGAGGTGTGCAGTTGACGATGACATTGTACTCTTGCACCACCTCCGGCGTGACGCTTTTGTACTGGATGGTGCCGGGACGCTCATAGCGGCTGACGAGGACCGGCTCAATGCCCAGGGACTTCAGCCCGTAGCAGATGGCCTTCGAAGCGCCGCCCGTGCCCAGGACGAGGGCTTTCTTGTGGTAGCTCTCCAGCATGGGTTCAATGCTCTGCACGAAGCCGATGACATCGCTGTTGTAGCCGCGCAGCACAATCTTGGAACCCTCATGAACGACGCGGATGACATTGACCGCGCCTATGTTTCTTGCTTCGGGGCTGATGTAGTCCAGATACTCCATCACCTTTTCCTTATAGGGAATGGTGACGTTCAGCCCTTTCAACTCGGGATTCTGGCTGAGCACTTCAATCAGCTGCTCGATGCTGGGAATCTCGAAGTTGATGTACTTCGCGTTGATGCCTTCGTCGGCAAAACGCTGGTTGTGGTAGCCAATCGAGAACGAGTGGCCCAGGGGATAACCTATGAGTCCGTATTTATCCATTTTTCTTTGCGGTGTAAAGTGTGCAGATGCCGCAGGTGAGCCGCCGGAAGACTGTGTCTTGGAATCCGGCCTGTTTGAGAATGTCCATCATGCGCTCTCCCTGGGGGAAGGCTTCGATGGTTTTCGTGAGATAATGGTAGGCGCTCTTGTCCTTCGAGATGAGACGCCCGTAGATAGGCAGCACAGTGTGGCTGTAGACCTTGAAGAGCTGCTTCATGGGGAAGCTGACAGGTGTGGTCAGCTCCACTATGCTCAGGTGTCCGCCCTTTTTCAGCACGCGGCACATCTCGCTGAGCCCTTTGTCCAAGTCGGCGAAGTTGCGGATGCCGAAAGCCGCCGTCACGGCGTCAAAGGTGTTGTCGGCATAACTCAGGTTCAAGCAATCCTCCTTTTCGAAGTGTATGATGTCCTGCAGTCCAAGTTCTTGTGCTTTCTTGCGTCCTACGGCCATCATGCCCTCGCTGATGTCGGCGCCTACGAGGCGTTTCGGTTTCAGCATCTGTGCGGCCATGATGGCGAAGTCGCCTGTGCCCGTAGCGATGTCAAGCACCGTCTGGGGATGATACTGTTGCAGGAAGCTGATGGCCTTGCGGCGCCAGCCCTTGTCGATGTTCCACGACAGACGGTGGTTCAGCGTGTCGTAGGTGGGAGCGATGTTGTCGAACATCGCCTCCACCTGCTCTGCCTTCGCCCCGTCGTTGTAGGGCTTGATTGTCTCCTGCTGATAGGTCATGTGTCACTAAAGCTGTTGGGCTTTTAGCCAGTTCTTGACGTTTTGCTCTATTCGGGCAGCTATGTCGCCTTCTTCCTTGGCCTTGTCAAATGTCTCGCCCGTGATGTGCTCGTAGAGCTCGATGTAGCGGTCGCTGACGCTTGCCACGTATTCGTCGGTCATCTCAGGCACTGTCTGGCCTGGCTCGTTCATGAAGTTGTGCTCGATGAGCCACTGGCGCACAAACTCCTTCGACAGCTGGCGCTGCGGCTCGTCCTTGGCCAGCTTCTCCTCGTAGCCGTCGGCGTAGAAATAGCGGCTGGAGTCGGGCGTGTGAATCTCGTCGATGAGAATGACCTTGCCGTCGCGCTTGCCAAACTCATACTTGGTGTCTACGAGTATGAGTCCGCGCTTGGCGGCTATCTCCTGTCCGCGCTGGAAGATGCGGCGGGTGTAGTCCTCCATCACGGCATAGTCTTCGGCCGAGACGATGCCCTGGGCGATGATTTCTTCCTTCGAGATGTTCATGTCGTGCCCCTCGTCGGCCTTTGTCGTCGGCGTGATGATAGGCTCGGGGAATCGTTCGTTCTCCTTCATGCCGTCGGGCAGTGGCACGCCGCACAGCTCGCGCACGCCGTTCTTGTATTCGCGCCAGGCCGAGCCGGTGAGAATACTGCGGATAATCATCTCCACGCGGAAGCCCTCACAGCGCAGGCCCACGGTGACCATAGGGTCGGGCGTGGCCAGTTTCCAGTTGGGGCAGATGTCGGTGGTGGCGTCGAGAAACTTTGCTGCTATTTGGTTCAGGACCTGGCCTTTAAATGGTATTCCCTTGGGTAACACCACATCGAAGGCAGAGATGCGGTCGGTAGCCACCATTACCAGCAGGTCATCGTTGATGTTATACACGTCGCGCACCTTTCCGTGGTACACGCTCTTCTGTCCCTCGAAGTGGAACTCTGTCTTTGTCAAAGCATTTGCCATAAGAGAAAAAAACTATGTAATTGGGTATTTGCCTGCAAAAATATAAAAAAATATCGGAAAACGGAAATACTTTGCAGAAAATATTCTGCAAATGGGTGTTTTGCTGACAAATATCTACTGTCGAGGCTGCTCGTCAGTCGAATAAGCTGAGTGATAGGTCTTGCAAAACGTTCTTCGGCGTTTCGCTTTCTTCCTTTTCTTCTTTCTCTTTGTATTGCGCCATGAGTGTCTGTATGGCGCTTGAGTTGGCGGTGTTCAGCCGGTAGTGTCCCCAGCGGTCTGCACGCTTGATAAGGCCTTTTGGCGAGCGTGAGTTTCTCCGCAGGTAGTTTTTCACGTAGCGGTAGACGTCGTCGAAATCCGGCTGATGGAAAAAAGTACAAAAATGGTTATAGACGTGCTTGGCCAGCTTCTTAGCGCTGATGCCACGCACGCCTACACCCAATAGTATTCTGAGTATTTGCTCGTCGTACAAGATAGCGTGCCTTATGCCAGAGCAATCTTGTTGTCCTCAGTGCTCTGCAGCTTGCCCTCCTTGAAGAGCCAGCCCAGACCCAGCAGTGTCTCCTCTTCCGAAATCTTTGCAGCCTTTGCAATCTCGTTCACGGTAAGAGCCTTCTGCTCTGCTGCCAGAGCCTGATACACATCACCGGCCTTGAAGCCGATATTCTCTGCGTTGACTGCCAACACGGCCTCTGCCTTCACGGCGGCCTTCTTTGTGGTCTTCTTGACTGCTACCTCTGTGGTCTCAGCAGCCTTCTTAGTGGTTTTCTTTTCTGCCATAATACTATTAAAATTTAATATGTAATTGGATGTTTTTTCAAATCGGACGCAAAATTACTGCTTTTGCGCCGTTCAAGTTACTGATTTCTAACAGATTCTTTACAATCTGCAACGATTCTTGACGAAAATCAATCTCTTTGTTAACGGACACACTGCGGAAAAAGGCTCCTCCGTCATCCTTGCGGGCGAGCCGGAGGGATGTTTACGCGTAGGGGGAGAGTCTTGTTCCGTCCGCACTGCACAAAAAAGTCCGAAGCCTTCGGACTGACTGTCCGAAGCCTTCGGACGAACTGTCCGAAGCCTTCGGACTTTTCGTCCGAAGCCTCCGGACAAAAATGACGAAGCCTCCGGGCATTCGTCCGGAGGCTTCGCGGGGCATCAACCTGCGTTGCGGTTGAAAAGAAAAGATACGGGGGTGTATATGGGGGAATGAATTATTTCTCAGCCATTTCCACTTTCAGGTTCAGCTCCTCAAGCTGCTTCGGGTCCAGCTCGCCAGGAGCGTCGAGCATCACGTCGCGCCCGCTGTTGTTCTTCGGGAAGGCGATGCAGTCGCGGATGCTGTCGAGACCGGCCATCAACGAGACGAAGCGGTCGAGACCGAAGGCCAGGCCTCCGTGAGGCGGTGCGCCGTACTTGAAGGCATTGATGAGGAAGCCGAACTGTGCCATGGCTCGCTCAGGCGTGAAGCCGAGTATCTCGAACATCTTCTCCTGCAGCTTGCCGTCGTGGATACGCAGCGAGCCGCCGCCCACCTCCACGCCGTTGCACACGAAGTCGTAGGCCACGGCACGCACACGGGCAGGGTCGGTGTCGAGCAAGGGGATGTCGTCGGCATTGGGCAGGGTGAACGGATGGTGCGTAGCCATGAGGCGCTGCTCCTCGTCGCTCCACTCGAAGAGCGGGAAGTCCACTATCCACAGGCATACGAACTTGTCCTTGTCGCGCAGGCCGAGGCGGTCGCCCATCTCCAAGCGCAGGGTGCAGAGCTGTATGCGTGTCTTGTTGGCATTGTCGCCGCTGAGTATCAGCACCAGGTCGCCGTCCTTGGCGCCCATGGCTTCCTTCACCTTCTGCCACACCTCAGGCTCGTAGAACTTGTCGACGCTGGATTTCACGGTGCCGTCGGCGTTGAACTTCACGTACACCAGTCCCTTGGCGCCCACCTGCGGACGCTTCACGAAGTCGGTCAGCTGGTCGAGCTGCTTGCGGGTGTAGTCGGCACAGCCGGGCACGCAGATGCCGCCGATGTAGTTGGCCTCGTTGAACACGGGGAACGTGCCGGTGCCCTTCAACTGGTCCATCAGCTCGACAAACTCCATGCCGAAGCGCAGGTCGGGCTTGTCGGAGCCGAAGCGGCGCATGGCCTCATGCCATGTCATGCGCTGCAGCGGCGGCAGCTCGATGCCGCGCACCTCTTTGAACAGGTGGCGGGCTAATGACTCGAACACCTCAAGGATGTCCTCCTGCTCCACGAAAGACATCTCGCAGTCTATCTGTGTGAACTCCGGCTGACGGTCGGCGCGCAGGTCTTCGTCGCGGAAGCACTTCGCAATCTGGAAGTAGCGGTCGAAGCCTGAGACCATCAGCAGCTGCTTCAGCGTCTGCGGGCTCTGCGGCAGGGCATAGAACTGTCCGGGATTCATGCGCGAAGGCACCACGAAGTCGCGGGCGCCCTCCGGCGTAGAGCCGATGAGGATGGGCGTCTCTACCTCGATGAACTGCCTGCTGTCGAGGAAGTTGCGTATGAGGATGGTCATCCTGTGGCGCAGCTCCAAGTTCTTGCGCACGGCCTGTCGGCGCAGGTCCAGATAGCGGTACTTCATGCGCAGCTCATCGCCGCCGTCGGTGTTGTCCTCAATGGTGAAGGGCGGTGTGACGCTCTCGCTGAGCACGTTGAGCTCGCGCACCACTATCTCGATGTCGCCTGTGGGCATCTTTGCGTTTTTCGACTCGCGCTCGCGCACCTCGCCTGTGGCCTGTATGCACCATTCGCGGCCCAGTTTGTTGGCTCGGTCAGTGAGGGCTGCATCGTCGCTCTCGTCGAACACTAATTGTGTGATACCATAGCGGTCGCGCAGGTCGACGAAAGTCATGCCGCCCATTTTGCGCGTGCGCTGTACCCAGCCGGCCAGCGTCACAACGCTGCCGGCATCGGCGAGTCGCAGCTCGCCACATGTCTTTGTTCTATACATTATTATTAATAATATGTGTTTTTATACATTCAGCTTGCAAAGTTACAGCTTTTTCTGCAAACAGCCATCTCTTTGCCGTAAAAATTCAAAAAAATAAAATGATTATCTGCATGTAGCCGATGGATGCCTTTGCTATCATGTTCTGTCTCATTCATTATCAGGCAAACTCGTTCTGCCGCAAAAGTAACTTATTCCCCCCCTTGGAAAGGGGGGACAGGGGGGATGAAACTCTGCGCAGATGGATCCCCCTCTAACTCCCCCTTTGCAAGGGGGAGAATTGAGTTACCGCAAGCCTTCGTTTGTATCTGTCGTGATACATTCTTATGTGGAGTCGGTTTGCTTCTATATTGGCGTGCACACTATCGGGTAATTTCGGATAATCATTAAAATAAATAGGGGTGAATAGTGACGGAATGAAAAAAAGTTCGTACCTTTGCACGCGTATGATACAGATAACCATAAAAGACGAGATGCTGAGCAATGCCGCTCTCGAGGGTAGCGACGCTTTCCTTGACGTTATCATCCAGGCCATGCGCGATGCCATAGGCGGTGAGCCGACAGAAGAGACCATGGCTCAGCTGAATGCCGACCAGATGACGCTGCTCTGCTGGGACACGCTGCACAGCGAGGTGATGGATGGCGGCTTTGTGCAGCTGATACACAACGGCTATGGCCCCTTCATTTTCAAGAATCCCTTTGCCAAGGCAGTGAACAAGCTGTGGCACATGCGCGAGCTGTCGAAGCGACTCTATGACGTGCACACCCTGTGGCTGCAGAACCGTGAGGAGCTGGAGCGCGACTGCACCGACGAGGAGTTCATGGCTTTGTTCGAGCGATTCCCCGAGTTCGACGACTACGACGATTGGTTTGTGGAGAACGAGGAACAGCTGGTAGAACACATCGCCCACTATGTGGATGAGAATTTAGATAAGTTTGTAAGCGTAGAATGAACAAACAGGAACAGGAACTCAGGAAGAAGAGTCCCATACAGATCAAGAACCGCAAGGCGGCCTTTGAATATTTCTTCATTGAGGAGTTTACAGCCGGCATCGTCCTCACTGGCACCGAAATCAAGTCTATCCGTGCAGGCAAGGCCTCGCTGGTAGATACCTACTGCACCATCATCAACGGCGAGCTGTGGGTGAAGGGCATGAGCATCAGTCCCTATTTCTTTGGTTCGTACAACAACCACGAGCAGAAACGTGACCGCAAGCTGCTGCTGACACGACGCGAGATCAATCGCTTAGAGAGTGCCACGAAGCAGACGGGCTACACCATTGTGCCCACGCTGGTGTTTATCGACGAGAAGGGACTGGCCAAGATGGACCTGGCGCTGTGCAAGGGTAAGAAAGCCTTTGACAAGCGTCAGACGCTGAAGGAAAAGGAAGACCGACGCGAGATGGATCGTGCCATGAAAGATTTTAAGTAGTTTAAAGGAGTTAAAGGAGTGATTAAGACTATTATTTTTGACTTGGGCGGTGTCATCATCACCATCGACCACGACGAGGCTGTCAGGCGCTTCGAAGCCTTAGGGCTGAAAGACGCCGCACAGCGCCTCGACCCCTATACGCAGGGCGGCATCTTCGGCGACCTGGAGGAAGGAAAGATCAGTGCTGAGGACTTCCGCCGTGAGCTCAGCCGTCTGGTGGGCCGCGAGCTGACCTACGACGAGTGCCGCCATGCCTGGCTGGGCTACTGCGCCGACATACCGCAGCGCAACCTCGATATGCTGCAGCAACTCAAGAGCATGGGCTACCGTGTGGTGCTGCTCTCCAACACCAATCCTTATATGATGTCGTTTGTCCTCTCGCCGGAGTTCGATGGCCGGGGGCACGCCCTCGACCACTATCTTGACGCGCTCTACCTGAGCTACAAGATGAAGGTGATGAAGCCCGACGAGACCTTCTTCCGTCGTGTACTCATGGCCGAGCAGACATCGCCATCAGCATGTCTCTTCGTCGACGACGGCCCGCGCAACGTGGCGGCTGCCAGTCAGGTGGGCATACAGACGTTCTGTCCCCACAATGGCGAAGACTGGACGCAGGAGCTGCTAAAGGTTTTAAAGACTGCGTATTAAAAAGATATGGAGTTAAAGGATTTCATGGAGTTAAAGGAGTTAAAGGATTTAAAGACAATAGCTTTGCTATGGATTTCACCCCAAAGACAATGGCTTTTTCATGGAGAGTCAATGGCGTTTCATGGAGAGTCAAAGGCTTTTTCGTGGAGAGTCATTTGTCTTTAACTCCTTTAACTCCTTTAACTCCAAAAAATCTCCTTTAACTCCCAAAATCTCCTTTAACTCCTGAAAACCCCTTTACCTCCCTTAACAAACAAATGTCTTTAACTCCTTTAACTCCTTTAACTCCTTTAACTCCAAAAATCTCCTTTAACTCCTTTAACTCCAAAAATCTCCTTTAACTCCTATTAGATGTTAAGATAACAAATGCAAAGACAAACCATGAAAAGGCTACTCCTCGTTTTATCATTATTGATGGTCCATTGCTCCCTGCTCATTGGCACAGCAGGGGCGCAGAAGCGTGAGTTCCGTGGCGCCTGGATACAGTGCGTCAACGGACAGTTCCAGGGCATTGGCACAGAGAAGATGCAGCAGACGCTGGCCTACCAGCTGGACGAGCTGCAGAAAGACGGCGTCAACGCCATCATCTTCCAGGTGCGCCCCGAGTGCGACGCCCTCTATCCCAGCGCCTTGGAGCCGTGGAGCCGTTTCCTCACCGGACAGCAGGGTAGGGCACCGCAGCCCTACTGGGACCCGCTGCAGTGGATGATTGACCAGTGCCACGCACGCGGCATGGAGCTGCACGCATGGATCAACCCTTATCGTGCCAAGACAAAGGGCACCGCGGCGCTGTCCATCAATCATGTCGTCATACAGCACCCCGAGCGCTGCTTCAACTACGACGACCTCATCATCCTCAACCCCGCCCTGCCCGAGAACCGCGAATACATCTGCGCCGTGGCACGCGACATCGTCAGCCGCTACGATGTCGATGGCATCCACATGGACGACTACTTCTACCCCTATCCCGTGGCGGGCGTGCCCATCCCTGACGGACAGACGCCCGACCAGCGCCGCGCGCACGTCAACCTGTTTATCAAAGAGTTCTACGAGACGGTGCACCAGACGAAGCCTTGGGTCAAGGTGGGCATCTCGCCTTTCGGCATCTACCGCAACAAGCGCTCCGCCGACATAGGGAGCGACACCAACGGCCTTCAGAACTACGACGACCTCTATGCCGACATCCTGCTGTGGGTGAACAACGGCTGGCTCGACTACTGCGTGCCCCAGCTCTACTGGGAGATAGGTAACAAAGCCGCCGACTATCAGACGCTCATCCACTGGTGGGGCGAGCATGCCTCGGCACGGCCTCTCTTCATCGGCGAAGACATCGAGCGCACGGCGAAGGCCAACCAGCAGGCCGCAAAGCAGCAGCTGCACGACCAGGTGCCTGCCGTACAGGGCACTGTGCTGTGGTATGCCAAGGCCGCCGTCGACAACACCGGCAACTACGCCACCCATCTGCGCCAGCAGTACTGGCGCTATCCCGCCCTGCAGCCGCAGATGACCTTCATCGACAAGAAGGCGCCGGGAAAGCCCCGCAGCGTGCGCCCCGTATGGATTGACGACGCCTATATCCTCTTCTGGACGGCGCCCAAGGCGAAGACATGGAATGACGAGGCCAGGCAATATGTCGTCTATCGCTTTGCCAAAGGCGAGAAGGTGAACACCGACGACCCCTCGCACATCATCGCCATCACCACCAACACCTTCCTGAAGCTGCCCTATACCGGCGGTAAGACGAAATACACCTACGTCGTCACGGCCCTCGACCGATTGCAGAACGAGAGCAAGGGCGCCAAGAAGAAGGTGAAGCTATAACCTGTGTCACTCAACCATCAACCCTCAACACTGAACACCGTGGGAATAGTCATTGGAATAGACGTGGGCATCTCGACCACGAAGATTGTGGGACTGCGCAACGGCAAGCCGCAGGGACCCATACGTATCACCGCCGCCGACCCCATCACCTCGCTCTACGGGGCCTTCGGCAAGTATCTGCACGACAACAACATTGAGCTGACCGACGTGGAGCATGTCATGCTGACCGGCGTTGGCGCTGCCTATGTGAAGAACGATGTCTATGCCGTGGCCACCAGCCGCTGCGACGAGTTCATAGCCGACGCCCTCGGTGCCCGCTATGAGAGCCACCTCGACCATGCCATTGTGGTGTCGATGGGCACCGGCACCAGCTTCGTGATGTGCAACGGCGACAGCATCCAGCACATAGGAGGCATAGGCATCGGCGGAGGCACGCTGCAGGGCCTGTCGCGCATCATGCTCAACACCAGCGACATCAAGCAGGTGTCGGCCTTGGCCATGCAGGGCGACATCAGTCACATCAACCTGCTCATAGGCGACATCTCGGCACAGCCGCTGCCAGGGCTGCCCATGGAGGCCACGGCCAGCATCTTCGCTCGTGCCAAGAACGATGCACCGAAGGAGGACATCGCCTGCGGCATCATCTCGATGGTGCTGCAGTCCGTCGGCTCGGCCGCCGTGCTCGCCGCGCAGGGCACTGGCTGCCGTGACATGGTGCTCATCGGCAATCTGTCGCTCCTGCCCCAGTGTAAGGAGATCTTCCCACCATTGGAGAAGCTCTATAACGTGCATTTCCACATACCCAAGTATTCCGAGTATTGCACGGCCATCGGTGCCGCCTTGGCTTTCAACCGATAGTCTCGCCAGCCCGCCGAGAGCGCATCGTGATGGCACGTAGGCAGAGTGTTCCTTCGCCCCCTCGTGGCTTCATTTGTTGGTGGCCAAATGTTTACAAGGGCAACGCCCCTGTATCTTGGCACCCCCATCACACAAAAGTCCCGAAGGGACGACAGGATACTGGCAGGGGCAACGCCCCTGTATCTTGGCACCCCCCACCACACAAAAGTCCCGAAGGGACGACGGACCCCGCGCATTGGTTCCGTCGCCCCTTCAGGGCTTCATTTGTTGGTGGTCAACTGTTTACAGGGGCGTTGCCCCTGCCTGTATTCCGCCGCCCCTTCGGGGCTGTTCAGTCGATGTTGGGGATGGTACGGCGTGAGCCCTTCCCCTCCTTTTTAAATGGCAATGATATAGCAGTTGACCCTTTGCAGAAAGGATTTATGCGCAGCCATCCCCTCCCTTCAAGGGGAGGGGCAGGGGTGGGGTCTGTAATGTCAGTAATGTTCCTTGCTGCCACTCCTTCGCTGCCACTTCTTTGCA
>JAEEGL012796663.1_pt1 | contig 23508 bp, 17 predicted proteins | sample 9134231 | NCBI WGS metagenome assembly JAEEGL01 (sample SAMN16246548, study PRJNA631951) | gut metagenome | biome: gut microbiome; feature: rumen; material: fiber-attached | host: Bos | place: Iran: Karaj | collected 2018-10
ATGGACGGCAACAAGGATGGCGGCGGAAGGCGTTTCGTCGACGGGAAGTCCCTGCGGGGGCTGGCGCTTCTCGGAGGGCTCATCCTCTTCGGGGCGCTGAGCGCCGTCAGGGAGTGTGCCCACCCGTCGCAGCACAAGAGCGTCAGGGAGTCGCTCCGCGAACTGGGAGAAGCCGTCGAAAACGAATACGGCATCCTCTCCGGGGTAGAGCCCACCCCAGCCATCGATACCGCCCGTGTCACCGACGGGATTCAACCTGATCAAGAAGACGGAAGATGAACAGCAGAACAGGTCTATTCCTCGCGGCGCTGTCCGCCGCGACCCTTCTCGGGGCCGCCGTCTCGTCGTGCGGGACCGCCCGAAAGGCGGCCTCCATCCGGGAGCGGGGGCTCGTCCCGCAGCTCGTCCTCCCCGGCGAGAGCCATCTCCCGGAGATGGCCCTTGGCCGTGTCAGCAGGGACACCCTCACCGTCCGGGACGACGACGGGAGGGAGATCCTCATCATGAAGGCCGTCCGGGATGAGCTGACCGGCGAGATGGTCGCGACGGACGTGCTGGACGCGGCCGTTGTCACCGCCCGGTTCCGGAACGTCGCGGAGCGCCGGGGGCGCGTGGACCTGCGGTTCCAGATCATCGTTCCCCATGAGATGCTGGACCCCGCCTGGCAGCTCCGCTTCACCCCGGACATGTTCATCCTCGGGGACAGCACCCGGCTCGAATCGGTCATCATCACCGGAGAGGGGTACCGGAAGGCCCAGCTGAAGGGCTACGAGCAGTACGAGCGGTTCCTCTCTAAGATTGTCTCGGACACCACCCGGTTCATCGACATCGGACAGCTGGAGATCTTCCTCGAGCGTAACATCCCGCAGGTGTACGCTTTCAAGGCCGACTCCTCGGAGGTGTCCGACGAACTTTTCCTGTCCGCCTACGGTGTCTCCGAGCGGGAGGCGCTCGAGCACTACACCGACCGCATCGCGGTAAGGCGCAACAACCGCCGCATCGCCTCCCGGGAGAAGATGTACAACCGCTACGTGAAGGCGCCCATCGAGACCGAGGGCGTGCGTCTCGACACGGTCCTCCGCACCCTCGACGGGGACTTCGTGTATGAGTACGTCCAGAGGGTAGAGACCCGGCCGAAGCTACGCCGGGTGGACATCGTTCTCTCCGGGGAAATACTCGAAGGGGGGAAGGCCATCTACAGGATGCCCGCGAGCGAGCCGCTCACCTTCTATATCAGCTCCCTGAGCGCGCTGTCCGACGGGACCGAGCGGTACCTCACCCGCGTGGTGAGCCGCCGGGCAGAGGCGAACGCCTCCTACTCCATCGAGTTCGCGCGGGGACGCTCGGACATCGACGGGACCCTCGCGGACAACGCCGCCCAGATCGGGTTCGTCAAGGACAACCTCGTCGCCCTGCTGGAGGACAAGACCTTTGACCTCGACTCGATCGTCGTCGTCGCGAACGCATCCCCGGAGGGGGCGTGGGCGCTGAACGGAAGCCTCTCCCGCCGCCGCGGCGAGGCCGTGTCCCGTTACTTCGCCGCTTTCCTCCGCGACCGGCGGAGGGCGGCCGCCCGGGAGGGCGGCTTCGCCGTGGACGAGCGGGGCTGCATCAGCACGGGCCGTTCCGAGGTCGATATCCGCTTCGTCACGCGCAGCGTGCCGGAGAACTGGGATCTGCTGGACCGTCTCGTGAGGAAGGAGCACCGCCTGACCGAAGAGCAGAAGGCGGAATATTTCTCGCACGCCGGCATCACGGACAGGGATGCAAGGGAGGCGAGGATGAAGGACGACAGCTATTACCGCTTCGTCGCCGACAGCCTCTATCCCGGCCTCCGAGTCGTGGACTTCGGGTTCCACCTGCACCGGAAAGGCATGGTGAAGGACACGGTCCACACGACGGAACTCGATTGCAACTACATGGAGGGGGTCCGCCTGCTCAGGGACATGGATTACGAAGGGGCCGTCAGGATCCTCGGTCCGTACAAGGACTACAACGCAGCCGTGGCGTACATGGGCGCAGAGCGGAACGAGAGCGCAATGCAGATCCTCCGGACCCTCCGACGGTCCGCGCAGGTGAACTATCTCCTTGCGATCCTCCATGCCCGCTGCGGCGACGAGGAGGCCGCCGTACAGTGCTACATCGATGCATGCCGGCAGGAGCCGGCCTACGTCCACCGCGGCAACCTCGATCCGGAGATCGCCGCACTGATCAGGCTCTACGGCCTTAACAGGCCGTCCGGGCCAGATGGGGACGGACAGTGACAAAGCCGATACACCATGTTCAACCAATAATACAATCATCTGTTACCATGAAGAAAGCATCGCTTTTCTCCGCTGCACTGGCAGCAACCGTGCTCTTGTCCTGCAACAAGGAGGTCAAGGGGCCCTCGGCCGCGGCAGACGGCCACCCCGTGGAGGTGACGGTCTCCATCACCGGAGCCCCGCCGAGCCGCGCCGTCGGGACGACCTATGCGGACGAGTCGAAGGTGAACACCCTCCAGGTGTTCGTCTTCAACGGTGAGGACAGGGAGGCCTACAAGAGCGTCTCGAGCTCGCTGCAGGCCCTGGTCCCCGCCTCTTCCGGCGAGCGCACCGTCTGGGCCGTTGTGAATGCCCCGGACCTGTCGGGCGTGATGACCCTTCCTCTCCTGAAGGCCGCGACGACCTCCCTGTCGGACAACGGGAAGGACTCGTTCGTGATGACGGGCTCCGTCACCCAGGAGCTCGTCGACGGCGGGAATGTCCCGATCACCGTGAGGAGGATCGTCTCCCGCGTCTCGATCAGCCGCATCAGCACATCCCTGAAGGACTACCGCGAAGGCTGGTCCGTCAGGCTGAAGCGGATCTACCTGATCAATGTCGCCGGGGACAGCAGCTACGGGACCGGCACGGAGCCGGGCTCGTGGATCAACCGTCTCGCCCACGCCGACAACGACCTCGACGCCCTCCTTCTCGACAATCTCGGCGAGGAGGGAGCGGGTGTGGTGATCCGCAATAACATCTACCAGAAGGACGGCCAGCCGGTCGACGAGTGGGGGGCTTACAACGAGACCACGCACCGTCTCGCGGACGGCGTGTCGGTCGTCACTGACAACTCCTACACGAAGGAGCACGCGTTCTACCCGTATCCGAACCCGTATCCCGTCGAGGGGGCCACGCCGGACTACTCACCCGAGTGGACACCGCGCGGGACGATCCTCGTCATCGAGGCGGAGCTGCTCGACGAGGCAGGCAGTCCGATTGTCATCCAGGGCACGACCGCCCAGACCGTCGGTTACTACCCGATTCTCCTGCCCGCCCTGGAGCGGAACAAGACCTACGTCATCGACGAGGTGAGGATCACCCGTCTTCCCGGCGATGTCCCCTACCGGCCCATCGAGACCGGAGAGAGCAAGGTCGAGATCCGGGTAGACGAATGGGAGATGGGCCTGAACCTCGGGACGATCACCATCTGAGATGGATGCAAAGGGGTCCCCGGGGGCCTGTGGATGGAAGGGAGATTGATTACGTTTCATATTGCTCATCCTCCGGGGACGCCTTTTTTAAACTACCGTTTTATAATTTCATAACCCATGAAGAAGATTTCCGTCATGCTTGCGGGACTCGCGCTCATCGCCGCCTCCTGCAACAAGAACGCCTCCTCCCCCTCCGGGGAGTCCCATCCGATCCGTCTGGTGGTTCGCGCCACGGGCGGCGGCGAGACCCGCGCCACCGGCGTCACCTCCAACAGCGAGGCCTCCGAGGCGAAGGTCAACACGCTCCAGGTGCTCGTCTTCAACGGCGATGCCCTGGACGGCTACGGCAGCTCGACCGGGTCGAAGACCGCCACGGTCGCCTGCACCTCCGGCTCCCGGGATATCTACGCCCTCGTGAACGCCCCGTCGATGGCCTCGGTCACCAGCAAGGGTGCGCTCCTTTCGTCGGTTGCGAACCTCTCCGCCGAGATCGACAACTTCCAGATGATCGGTTCCACCACCGAGACGCTCCAGTCCGACGGGTCCGTCTCCATCCACGTCGGCAGGCTTGCCGCCCGTGTCGTCCTGAAGGCGATCCGGAACGCCCACACGAACGCCGCCCTCTCCTCGCAACTGCGCATCGAGAGCGTCTACCTGACGAACGCCGTGGGCGATGTCGACTACGGGATGAGTCCCGGTTACATTCCCTCGGTCTGGTACAACCGCCGCGGCTTCGAGACCTCGAACAACCTCGGGGCATTCACCTACGACTCCGTCAATGAGACCATCGCCCCGAACGGGACAAGCACCACCGCCCATTACTTCTACACGATGCCGAACGGCTTCCCGGGCGCCGTGGGCCTCGCCGAGGGCGAGACGGCCTTCACCCCCCGTGCCGCGCGCCTGGTGGTCCGGGCTGTGATCGCGGGCAAGCTGTACAACTACCCGATCCTCCTGCCCGCCCTCGAGAGCAACAAGTCCTATGAGATCAACCTCCTGTCGATCACCAAGAACGGCAATCCCGACGACGGCTCCCATGATCCCGACGATCCGGACGACACCGACGAGGAGGATCCCGTCACGGGCTTCGAGCAGGGCTTCCAGATCACCGTCAACGACTGGACCGTCGTCCTGGTGGGCGACGAGAGCGGCAACGTCATCATTTAATCCCTAACGACCCTCATGCAATGAAACGATCCATCCTAATCCTCGCGGGCGCCCTTGCGACGCTCGCCTGCAACAAGGAGCTCCCCCTCGCGAAGGCCCCCGTGGCCGGGGAAGGGCTCAGGCCCCTCGAGTTCCGCCTCCTCGGCGGCGAGTTCTCCCCGATGATCGGGACCCGCGCGACGGAGGTCACGTCCTCGACCCTCGGGACCCTCTACGTGAGTGCAACGACCGGCTCGTCGTCCGAGACGGCGGTCTTCACGAGCGCCGCGTTCAGCAAGAGCGGGAGCGTCTTCTCGAGCGGGAAGTACTGGCCCTCGACCAATCCGAATTACCATTTCTACGCGTCGAACGTCCCCCTGACCCATACCGCCTCCGGCGCGACCGTCTCCCCCGCGAACGTGAACACGGACATCGTAGTCGACTACATCGCGACGCCGGATTTCGGGGAGACGAACGATCTTGTCCTCGGGCATATCTTCGCCCGCTTCACGGACGTGACCCTCAAAGCCCCTGCGGGGTACACCGCATCCGCGATCAAGCTCTCCCTCCTGCCGAAGACATCCGGCACGTATAACCTCAAGAGCGGCAGCTGGACCAGCAAGGGCGCCGCCGGGGCGGCGCAGTATCTGGCCGGGACGGCCTCCGCGGGTCTTTCCATCACCACAGAGGGTGGCAGCGTCACCGTCAACAGCAATGACCTCTGGCTCGTTCCGGACAGCTACACCCTCACGCTCAGCTACACGCTTTCCAAGGACGCCTGGTCGAAGTCCTACACCAAGACCGCAAGCGTTTCCGTCCTACAGGGGAAGAAGAACAAGATCACCCTCCTCGGCAACAACCCGAACATCCCCGGACCGGATTCCGGGGATATCACCGAGATCGATTTCAACGTCGAGGTCGATCCCTGGACGGAGAACGAGCTGCATCCTTCCTTCTAGGATATCCATTAACACTCATCATACGATAAAACCATCACCCACAATGAGAAAAAGCATCTACTTGATCCTTGCCGCAGCCGCTCTTCTTCAGGCCTGCACCAAGGAGACCGGGGCATCCGCACCCGCTGAGGGTCCCGGCGAGGGACAGGCGATCACCTTCGTGACCCGTTCCCCCATCACCCGTGCGGCGGAGGTCACCACAAGTAACCTCACCTCCTTCAACGTCATCGCCACCGAAGGCACCGCGACACAGACGAAGATCTGGGACGACGGTGCGTTCTCCGGCACGCCGGGAGGCAACTACACCGGCGGCAAGTACTGGCCGTCGGCTCCTGTCAGCTGGAACTTCTACGCGTCCAACGCCGCGATGACCTTCGCCGCCTCCGGTGCGACGATCACCGTCTCGGACTGCGGCACCGACATCGTCGCCGAGTACCTTGAGGGAGCGACTTACCTGGCGTCCAACGCCCTGACCTTCGACCATATCCTCTGCCAGATCGGCACGGTCACGATGAAGGCTCCGGACGGGTTCACGGTGACGGACCTGAAGGTCTCCCTCCAGCCGGTCTACGCCGGCAGCTTCAACATGAGAACGGGCATCTGGAGCCGCGGCTCCGCGGCCGGGACTCCCGTCTACCTGATCGGCTCCTCCGCGGCCGGGGTCTCCGTCCCTGCCGAGGGTTACACCTCTCCGGACAACGACCTCTGGCTCCTCCCGGGGAGCTACCAGCTGTCCGCCAGCTACACGATCGGGAAGGGGGACTTCGAGCAGGGCTACACCAAGCACGCGACGGTCGTCCTCGAACAGGGCCGGAACAACAACCTCGGCCTGCCTGACAGCGACGGAGACGGCCAGAACGATGATCCGAACATCCCCGACCCGGGGAACGACATCAAGGACATCATCTTCACGGTGACGGTCACCCCCTGGTCCGACGTCGACATCCCGGCGTCCTTCAGCTAGTGTCTCTCCGGACCAAGGGAATACAGGGAAGACGATGATTCTCTCCATGACATCCATCGCAAGGAACGGTCTGCCGGGGGTGGTCCTCCTGCTTCTTGCCGCCTGCGAGCAGATCCCGGCGGCGCCGGAGAGAACGTCACCGCGAAAGGAGGTCACCTTCGTCGTGGAGCCGGCCCTCTTTAGGAGCGACGACAACTCCGGTGAGGAAGTCGTCAGGAGCCTTGACGTTCTTGTGTTCCGCTCCGCCGACGGGATCATTGACGCCTATTCCCGCCTCGATGCCCCGGAGGGCGGAGCCCTCCGGTCCATATCGGCAGATGTGTCCGTCGGAACGGCGCTCGACTGGTGGGTCGTCGCGAACGCGCCCGAGGGGGCGCTCTCTTCGATCGTGTTGGAGGAGTCGTTTCTGGAGGAGACGACACTCCTTTCCGACGGCAGTACCGACCATCTTGTGATGCACGGGAGCGGCTCGCTCCCCTGTCCGCAGGCGGAGAGCGTCGCGGTGTCCCTTGACCGCTACTGCTGCAAGGTGACGCTCGGGGAAGTATCCGTCGACTGGGACGACGCTTTTGCCCTCGGGAGCGTTCTTCTCGGGAGGGTCGCACTGATCAATGTCGTCGGGTCGGTCCCCTACTCGGGCGTCCCGACGGCCGGGGATCCCTGGCACAACCGGATGGGCCCGGATGGATGCGAGAGCGCGGTCATCCGCGACCTGACCGTAAAGGACTGGGGCGGCGTGGCCCTCTCCAGAGGCATCGCGCTCGGGGTGGCCTCGTCCCTTTACTGCATGCCCAATCCCCTGTCTGCGGAGGAGGACGCCCTCACCGAGGCGGACTGGTCCCCCCGGTGCACCCGGCTCGTCGTCGAGCTCCTCATCGGGGGCGTACCGAACTGGTATCCGGTCACCCTCCCCGGGATGAGAGGGAACACCCACTACCTGATCAACCGCCTGACGGTGAGAGGCCCCGGGGCGGATGCTCCGGACAGGCCCGTGGTGCGGACCGGTCTTGACTACACGGTCAGCGTGACCCCCTGGGAGGACCGAACGGTGCCCGTGGGTTACTGAAAGAGCCCCGGCGGGCCTGACCGCCTCCCGGGGTTGAAGGATCAACAATTACTATATGCATATGTGTAGACCCATACGAATGAATCTGGCGGCGCTCGCCGTGTGCGCAGCCGCCCTCTCCTGCGGGAAGGCCTCCGTTCCGGGAAGCGTCGTTCCCGGAGAGAAAGGAGAGCCGGACGCGACGGTCCTTTTCCGCATCGATGACCCGGAGGGAACCCGTGTGACGGGGGTGAGTCCCTCCGACGAGAGGAGAGTGAACCGCTGGGCCCTCTATCTCTTCGACAAGGACTCGGGGACGCTGAGCGGAGCCGTCGAGGTGGAGGGGTCCGACGCACCCATCGGGAAGACGGTCACCCCGGGGACGTACATCGCGTGCGCCGTGGTGAACTACGCGACAGAGGGGACCGGCGCGTTTGCGCCCGCATCGGTCTCGACGCGCTCGGCCCTCGAAGGGACGGTAGCGTACCTGTCGCACAACAGCGTCTCCTCCCTGGTGATGTACGGGAGCGAGGAGTTCACCCTCTCCGAGGGGGATAACGGGACGAAGGGCATCACCGTGTCCCGGCTCGCGACAAGGCTTGTCGTGAAGAAGGTGACGGTAAACATGGAGCGTCCCTCTGACGGAGGAAAGACCTTCGTCCTGAAGGGCATCTACGTCACGAATGCCTATTGTCGCTGCAGGCTCGGGGCCGATTATGCCCCGTCCGAGATCTCCTCGACGCGTTCCCTCTGGTACAACACGATGGGCTACCACACGAGCGGCTCCTGCACGTCCCCGGGTTGCCCGGACGATCTTCTCGGCACGAGGACCTCAATCAACCTCACGATCGCAAACGGCTCCTCGTATGACACCGTCCACAGTTTCTACGCCTATCCGAACGCCACGCAGAGCGACCAGCACGGCCTCAGCTGGAACAGTTCGTCCGGGAAGCGCCGAACCCGGATCATCATCGAGGCGACCCTCGGCGGCACGACGTACTATTACCAGGTGAACCTGCCGCCAACGGCCCGAAACAATTCCTACACCATCGAAAACGCCGTGATCACCCGTCCAGGCTCCACCTCACCCGAGGCGGAGAACCCGCCCGGTTCGATCGACGTCCGCTTCTCCTCGTCGACTGACAGCTGGGATGGTCCGGAGACGGTGACGGAGTCTTCGTAGGAAGGACAAGCCGGCCTCATGGCGCAGCGGCAGCGCACCGCCCGAGCTGATCCGGCAGGGCCCCGCCCTCGGACGGGAACGGAGGTTCGACTCCTCCTGAGGCCACAAGAGCATTGAACGTGCAAACTGACAGTATTCTTATGAGACCATTGATTGCGATACTATTCAAGGCGGGGGCGCTGTCCGCGGCCCTCTCCCTTCCGGCCGCAGGCTGTACGGTCAAGGAGGACCGCACGCCCTGTCCCTGTTATCTCCAAGTCGGGTTCAGCGACCGCGGGTCCATCCCTCCGGAGACGGAGGTGCTCCTGCTCGGCTGGGGGGAGGAAGAGCTCTTCCGCGCCGGGATCGACGTGGCAGACCACGACCCCTACTGGGTGAAAGCCGTCAGGAAGGGCACGTTCTGCCTGTCCGCCTGCCGCGGGGGCGGGGCGGTGACGGGAAGCGGCCACTGCGTGACGATCACCCCGGGGCACCAGTGGGACAGCCTGTATGCCTATCATGCCGGGGTGGATGCAACCGGCGACATGGCCCATGCCCAGGTGACGTTCCGGAAGCAGTTCTGCACCGTCCATCTGGATATCATGCGCCGCCCCTCGGAGATGGGCCGGTTCCGTTTCCTCGTCGAGGGGAACAGCTGCGGGTTTGACCTCCTGACCTTCGACCCCGTCCCGGGGGCGTACCGGTTCGCCCCCGAGCCGGAGTCCGGAGGACGGCTCGTGGACTTCCGCATCCCCCGCCAGGCGGATGAGGACCTGTCCCTGACCCTCTGGAGCGTGAACGCGGACGGGGCCCTTGACAGGATCGGCACGTTCCCCCTCGGCAGCTATATCGTCAGGACCGGCTACGACTGGAAGGCTGAGGACCTGCAGGACGTGTATATCATCATCGACCTCGTGCTCGGCCAGATGCTCGTCAGCGTCGAAGGGTGGGAAAGCGGGGTTCTGTTCCCATTCATTGAACAATAGGAGGATTGGTTATGACGGATATTAGACTCTTCATCAGGACGGTTCTGTCCGGCGCCGGGCTCTCGCTTGCCGCCCTTGCGGCCAGCTCATGCGACACCTTGCCGTCGGAGCCCCGGGCGGCTTCGCCCGACCCCGCTTTCCAGGAGGTGTCCTTCGGCCTTTTCGAGGAGCCCGAGGACGGCGTCCGGACCCGGACGCTACTCGGCGGGAGCAACATCGAGTCGAAGAACACCTGCATCACGCTGGCGGCCTACACCGGCGGGAAGCTCTATGGGGCGCAGCACTATACCTCTTCCCTCACGTCGATGGATTTCAACCTCCGGACCGGCGACTCGTACGATATCTATGCGCTGGTGAACATGGGCGACATGACTGCGGCTTTCGGGGCGGACGAGTCATCCGTCGCTTCGATCCGCTATTCGATCCCCTCCTATACCGGCGGAGAGTCCTCGGTCAATACGGCCGGCATGCCGAAGGCCGGATTCCGGACCCTGAACGTGACGGCCTCCACCACCGGCACGATAGCCATACCCGTCAAGCGGCTCCTCTCGAAGGTGACGGCATCCCTCGCCTGCCACTGGGACGGGGCCGTCATCCGGAGCGCGAAGGTCTTCAACATGAACAGGACGCTCTCGCCCTTCTCCGGCGCGATGGCGCACGGGGCGAGCCGCGCCGCCGTCGCCCCGGCGGACATCCTCCCCTTTCAGGAGATCCACGGGGCGACGGAGAACAACGCCTCCTCCCTGACGGCCACTTTCTATGTCCCGGAGAACATGCAGGGAACGGTACCGGGGATCACGAGTTCGTCCGACAAGTGTCCAGACGGCGGCAACCCCTCCGTGAGCACCAGGCAGGATGTCCTGACCTATCTTGAGGTGTTCGTGGAGAGCTCGGGCAATTACGGTGGGTCGGTGACCTACCGCAGCTATCTCGGCAACAACGCGACGTCGAACTTCGACCTTGCGAGGAACACCCGCTACGACTGGACGGTCGACTATTTCGAGGACGGGCTCCTGACCGGCGACTGGAAGAAGGAGGGCGACCTGACGGATAACCGTTACCTTGGTCTTGTCAATCCCATCTGGGTCGAGGCCGGGGACGAGGTGGCGTGGAACAGCGTCATCTCGTCGAATATCGCAAACTCCTCCATCACGAAGACCTTCGGCGGCGGTGACGCCCCGGAAATAATCGCCTCCAGCGGAACCGATTCGTTTTCCATCAGCCCCGGAGCGTCCGCCGGGCAGTGGACGACCCTCACCGCGCGCCCCGTCGCGAACGTGACAGCCTCCCTAACGAAGTCCTCCGAGGTGAGGGTCGTCGACAAGGCGCTCTCCTGGGAAGGGTACAACACGGCCATCTACGCATCGGAGGGGAAGAAGGTGTATCCGGTAATGCCCGAGCAGGGCGGCGCCACCGTCAATGCCCAGGTGGATTACTACGGCATCTGGAACGGATCCAGGCAGCATTTCCCCGGAGAAGGCGCCGCGTGGACCTACACGTCCTTCCCCCAGGACGGTGTTTCCGCGAGCTATGCACCCGGGGAGGGCTCGGTGCTGGACCGCATTGCCTACAGGGTCATGCCGGGCACCCCTCCGGGCGATTATCCCGTCACCGTGTCCAGGACGAAGGCCGGCAAGACCGGCGTTCATGATGACGCCTTCCTCCGCGTGGCGGACACGAGGTATCTCAGATGGACGAACCGGAGCGGGAGCGTGTCCAACTACACGTCCTACTCCTATTCGGCCGACGAGGTGCATGCCTACTGCGTCTACAACACCTACGCCTCCAACGCCGGAGGCACCTGGTACCAGCCGCTCTATTTCGAGATCGGAGACGCATCCGGGGCCAACAGGATCCTGAACACCCACCTCTCTTCATCGAATATCCAGACGTATGTCGACATCCTCGTTTCCGAGAACGGCGACGGCTCCGTCTGGACCGACATGTCCGGGGCGGACTGCTTTGAATGGTACAATTCGTCCTATCCGTCATCCGGTCTTCTCTTCATTCGGCTCAAACAAAGCCTCTCTCCGGGTGTCTACGGGATAAAGATATCCTTCAAGGACGGGTCCAAGACCATCGTCAATTACCTCCACGTGACGAATGCCGTCAGCAAGGAGCTGGTCGTCGAGCCTTCTCCCGCGGATGTGATCGTCGGAGAAACCGTGCAGCTGCATGCCCGCCTGTATGACGTCGTGAACGGCGTCAGGTCGTCCTCGTACGTGGACAGGACCACGGCGGCGACGTTCACGGTCCCGTATGACGGCAATTACCTCTCCCACGAAGGGGGCGGGCTATTCCGCGGCCTCCGCATCCACAGCAACGCCTCCGTGTACGCGAGCCTCACCGAGGGCGGGGTGACCTACAACGCGAACAGCTCGACGACAAGAGGCGTGGTGAACATCATCAGCGACTACGTCGTTTCCTACGGGGTTCCCGTCGTCAGCCTCTCCTACACCCCGGACCCGATCGGCCACGAGGGCGGATCGTCAGTCCCCTCCCTTTCCGTGAGCCAGGGGGTGACCTACGCCTCCGGCGCGACGGGAACGCTGTCTTCCGGCTACACCGCCCTCTACTCGGGCAGCGCGGCGGGCTTCTCGCTGAACGCTTCCACGGGCATCGTATCGGCCCTGTCGAACGAGGGTGCGGAGACCGTGTCCTACGGGACTCCTGTCGTGTCGCTCTCCTACAGCGGCAGCCCGATCGCCTGCACTGGCGGATCGGCGACCCCGACGGTGACCTACAGCCAGACGAAGACGACCACCCGCTCCCCGTCCTCCCCTAGGACCCTCGGCGTGACGGTTACCGTATCGATGAACGGCCAGAGCGCCACGGCATCGGGGAGCGTGACGCAGTCCGGGGACAACGGCGCCACCTCGAGCGAGACGCTCACGGCGGGCGGGACGGTCTCCTTCAGCGGCAGCGCCACGGGGTTCAGTCTCGACGGGACGACGGGCATGGTGACGGCCTCGGCGAACGAGGGGGCGACCGCCACGACCTATTCGACCCCGTCCGTGACGCTCTCCTATTCGCCGAACACCTTCGGCGTCTCGGGCGGAACGGCGGTTCCGACGCTCTCCTACAGCCAGGACCGTATCCTCACGAGGGGCGCCACCTCCTCCAGGACGATCCGCCCGAGGGCAACCGTATCGATGAACGGCAGGACGGGTCAGTCGGCCCAGGTGACCGTCACCCAGTCCGGCGATCCGGGCGGCTCGACCACGACGCTCCTGACCAGTGGCGGGGCGGTCTCCTGGCACATGAACGCCGCGGCGGGATTCACGCTGCATAGCAGCAGCGGCAATATCTCCGTAGCCCAGAACAACACCCAGACGGGACGCAGCACCCAGGCCTGGGCGACGGTGTCCATGAACGGCAAGTCGGGCGATTCGCCATCCCAGACCATCACGCAGAACGCCGGTGTCGTGACCCACTCCTACACGCTGGTGTACCTGAACCCTTACGGCACGTCGCCCTCTGGCAGGGCTCCGCTGGAGGTCAGCTACTGCCAGACCCTGCAGGTGAAGCTCGTCGACCAGGTCTACGTCAACGGCGTCCTTGACGCCACGGCCACCTCCGAGACCGTGCTTCCCAACGGAAGCGTGAGCTGGAGCCCGACAGACTCTTCGAAGGCGTCCGTGTCCGCCTCCGGCGTGGTAACGGGACTGGCCGCCGGGACGGTCGAGATCGACGCATCCTATACGCCGTCCGGGGAGAGCACGCCCGCGACCGCGAAGGCTTACCTTGTGATCGTCGGCTCGGGCATGAGCAGCATCAACAACTACTGGACGAACGGCGGAAGCACCACGCTGGAGCCGTAGGGATTTCACTCCGCATACGGCTGCAACCAAATGACAAACAACAATCAATACATCGACAGTCTTATGAAACGATTCATTGCGATTCTTGGCATGGCAGCGGCCATAGGGGCCTCCTCCTGCCAGCGGGAAACGGAACCCATCAGCGCCCCCCCGGAGCAGGACCCCGCCGTCGGGACCCTCCGGTACAGGGAGTTCCCGGTCACGATCGGGGAGGAAGCGGAGGGGGACGGGGCGGGAATGCGCAGCCTTGTCACCATCAACGCCGAGGACTTCAAGGAAGCATACCTGTATGCCTTCGACGCCACCACGAAGGAGATCCTCATGTACCCGGACGACGGCAGCGCCGGCGACCACCGCCGGACGCCCGTCACCCGGTACACGAGAGAGAGGACCTTCAACTGGGCGCTTCCGGTCGACACCCCGATGGATATCCGGGTGATCGTCAACCCAGGCGACATCGAGTACGACTACGGCGGGTTCGAGGATACGCTGACGGATTCGAACATGTGCGAGGAATACCTGGAGGACATGACATACTACTGCAGGACGACCGCTGAGTTCATCCGGATCGAGAGCAACGGCATGCCGATGACCGGACGGCTCGATGACGTCACCCTTGACGACTACGACGACGCCGTCACGATCAACGCGAAGCGGCTCTTCGCTAAGTACACCTTCAGCCTGAGTGTCGCGAGCGAGTTCGCCGCGCTGGGTTACCAGGTGAGCGGCGTCTACCTGATGGGAGGGCGCACCAACACCGTCCGGCCGCTCTTCTCCGAGCGCTTTGCGCAGACCGACCCGAACCGCCTCTCTTCCCTCGACCGGGCCACGCCACTCGACCTGACGGCGCTGAACGCCAACGGCGAGGTTACCCTTTACTTCCTGGAGAACTGCCAGGGTGACAAGAACGGGGCGAGGTCCTGGACAACGGTCGATGAGGACCTCGGGGACGCGGTGTCCCTGTGCACGTACGTGGATCTCGGCGTGCGGTTCCTAAGACCGGAGACTGATCATTCCTTCAGGGAGGACATCATCACTCCCTACCGCATCTATCTTGGGAAGACCGACATGAGATCGAACTTCGACGTCGAGGGGAACTATTACAAGCATGTCACACTGAGCCTGAGTGACGTTGCAGGCAGATTCTTTTTCAGGACCCCCGTCAATCCGATCGTCCTCGCCCCCAACGAAAGTGTATTCCTCCCTTTCGTCTGGACCGGATTTGACGCGTGCCGGTTCACCTCATCCGATCCGGAGATGGCCGGCATCCCGACCGATACTTTCCACTCTTCAGCTTCGTTCGGCCCGGCGACGTATAACAATCAGGAGTTCCTTTATTCCGGCGCGGTCACCGTCCGGACATACCCCGGCAGCTCCGGTGAAGTGGCCATCACCGGAGGTGACCTTCTCTCGGAGAATGTGGTCTCGGACACCAGGAGGATCGTTTTCCGGGACAGGAGCGGAGAGTACTTTACCTTTGACACGCATAACGCGACGGTCAGTCCGGGCGGCCATGCGGTCTTCGGGTTCTCCGCCAGCGCAAGCAGCCTTGACTATCTCCTGCTTTTCTGTTCCGCCCCGGGCGCCGGGGTCGACAATATCGATTACAATCCCTTTACGCACAGGGGGTCGTTCCGGCTCAGCGTCACCCCGGACACCCCTTCCGGTTTCCAGTTCAGCGTCTACGGGGCGAACTTCGACGGGCCGCTTACCATGGACCAGATCAACGTCACCGTCAGCGACTCGCCGACCTTCAGCTGGAACGAACACCAGCTTTCGGTCACCCCGGGGTCCAGCTATACGCTGGAGTTCACGACGAACGCCACCGATGAAAGCGACCTCGAAGTGGTCTGTTCAAGCCCGTATCTGAGTTTCGACAACCTCTTCTTCAATCCATCCGACGGGACCGGGGAGATCAGTTTCGACGTCCTCCCGAACGCCCCCTATACCCTCGCCGGAAACCCGATCATCGTGACGGGTTACCATAACGGCGCAAGCGTGGCTTCCGATGTCTGTGAGGTCACGATTGCGCAGCCCGTCATACCGCTCAGCATCCGCTGGGAGATCGTCAACTATCCGGGCGGCTACTCCGATGATCCGCCGGCGCTGCTTTTCGAGACGGTCGGGGACAATACGTTCAACGGATCGGTCGGGTTCTGTTTCAAGGTCCGCCTGAAGGAGGACCGTTACGCCGGAGGCGATTATGTCCCAGTCCCGCCGGATTTCGAGGTTTACCTGACGAATCTCCCCGAAGGCGGAGTCGGGGCGGACGACTATGTGTTCTACTACAATCAGGTCGGGACGGTGAACGTGACCTTCCGGAACGGCCAGGCCATCCTTCCGTTCTCATGGGATGCCAGGATGATCAGCGGGATCAGCACGAAGCAGTTCGACCAGTATCATCTCGAGGTCCAGTATCATGGCGTACTGCCGGATCCCTACGGTGGATATACGATCATCAGCGTCACCCCGGGCCTGGGCGACAATCCGCTGACCTGGGACAGGTAAAAGGCGGCGCACCGCCTTGTCCGGATTCTGCCGGACCAAAACCCCGTTCTCGGGGAAGTGCGACAAACTGCATTACTATTCGCTCATTACCAGTGCAACAGGGGGCCGCAGCGATGCGCCCCCCTGCTTGTATTATCGGACTACTGAATAGTTTACGAGCTACAAATGAAGCAAATCTTGAAGGGTTCTTGATCTCACTGGATCACCCTTACAGAGATTGTAACACTCCATACGAAGATTTGTTGCAAGACTACTCGGAACTATTTCAGAATCCGCAACACCGTAAAAGAAATACCCTCTTAGGGAACATAATGGAAGCCATCATGTACATGGTCAAAACTGGACGTCAATGGCGTATGCTCTCGAGGGACTTTCCGCCCTACAACACCGTCTTCTACTACCTTAACAATGGGAACCACCTGGGAGACATCAAATGTGTGACAGAAGGTCAGTCTGGAAAAAAGGTTTGACTGCCACAAAAACATGTTTGATAATTTCTTGGAAAAGTGGAATTATTAGACCATATTTGCATTGGAAAAAAGATTAGAAAAAGGTAATGATATGATTACGAGAAGATTAGACGCATTCCTGGATGAGTTCTACCAGAATAGCAACAAGGCGCTTCTTCTCACAGGAGCACGGCAGGTCGGCAAGACTGTCGCTTTTCGGAGATTTGCCGGGCGGCATTATGCCCATTACATCGAGATCAATTTTCTCAAGACACCTGCAGCGGTTTCAATCTTTAATAACGTTAATTCGGCGCAGGAGATCTTGACAAGGGTCTCGGCTTTTACCGACGTGCCAATGGTGCCGGGAGAGACTTTCATCCTCTTTGATGAAGTCCAGGATTGTCAGGAGTGCATTACACAGATAAAGTTTCTCGTGGATGAAGGCAGTTTCCGTTATGGCCTGACCGGATCCCTGCTGGGGGTTGAACTGAAGGACATCCGCTCCGAACCCGTGGGGTATATGGACATCGCCGATGTCTTCCCGCTGGACTTCGAGGAGTTCTGCAGCGCCATCGGAGTGGCAACAAGAATCGTGGATCATTTGCATTCCGCCTATGAAAACAGACTTCCTGTGGATCCCGTCGTGCATAATCAAATGATGGGAGTTGTCAACTTATATCTGGTGGTGGGAGGAATGCCCGCCTCTGTCCAGAAGTACATTGACACCCATAACATGCAGCATGTCGGTGCCGAACAGAGAGCGATCCTCAATCTGTATAAGCGGGACATATCCCGGTACGATCCTCAGGAGAAGCTTCTCCTCAATGAGATTTTCGAACTGATTCCCTCTGAACTCAATGCCAAGAACAAGCGATTCATACTCAAGTCATTGAACGAGGGTGCTAAATTCAGGCAATACGAGGACAGCTTCTTGTGGCTCAAGAACGCCGGAGTCGCCATCCCGGTATTCAATGTGAAAGAGCCTGTATTCCCTCTGAAGCTGAATAAACAGAGGAACCTATTCAAACTATTCCAGAACGACGTGGGATTACTGGCATACCAGTATGCAGACGGCATCCAGTTACGCGTCCTCAGTGGAGAGGTTAATCTTAACTATGGTGCGGTTTACGAGAATTTCGTGGCACAGGAACTCTATGCACACGGCTATAAGGACAGGCTGTACTACTTCAATAGCAAGAGGCAGGGAGAGGTGGACTTTGTGCTGGAGGGGACGGAGGGAACCATTCTGCCAACTGAGGTCAAATCCGGAAAGGATTATGAGTTCCACCTTGCCTTGAATAACATCCTTGGGAATGAGCAGTATGGGATTCCCGAGGCGATTACCCTATGCAATGACAATGTCAGCATACGCGGGAGGGTGGTCTATCTCCCCGTGTATATGACTATGTTCCTGAAGCACAGGCAGGATGTGTCGGCTGGCGAGTATGTTCCGGACATCAGCGCTTTGACCTAGATCGATCTCGATGCCCGTTATGGCAAGATAGATGTATTATCCGCTAAATCGCCTATTATCTTTGGGATTTAGCGAATAATGATATTGTCGAAAAATGCCGGAAAATCCGCAGGTCTCGCATGAAACGAGAAACGGAGTTACATGAAAGGCCCGGATTATGAAGGGAAGGGATTACCGCATATGTGCGGACCATCATGTTCAACCCTTAACCCATTAGAAATGGAACAAGATTCTATCATTCCCGAAAGCCAAAACGACGAAACCCAGCCTACGATAGCCACAACCGAGGTCCGTCCTTCCCTTGAGAAATACCTCCCGTGGGTTCGGTACGCAGACCGGGTCATCGACACCCTCCAATCGCTCGGCCTATCGAGGAGGCAGATTACGGAGGTACTCATGGGGCAGGATGTGCGCCTCACCGGGGAGATTGTCAATCCGGATGACAGGAGGCCACTTTTGATCTCCTCAGTCACTGTCAATATCCTCGTCAAGGACGGCGGTGCATCCTGCATTGTCCTCATCGACGGGAAACCCGTCGGCACCTATTTCCATGATTACTATGAAAGGGAGGCGCTCCTGAGGGACGCTGCCGACAAGAGCGAGATCGTGTCCAAGCTTTACGAAGAGAACCTCGAGATGCGGCGCATCCTGGGCGGGAAAGCAAGGGCGTACAAGTGAAGGAACAGTATCTGCTCAGCCCACATCGTCATCCCTTTCCTCACGGAGGAGATGAACAAGGGCTTCGATTATCAGGATATCCACAGGGCTGTCATGGATACGAGCGCGCTGAAAAGGGTGCCCATGATCAACGCGCTGGACAACCAGACCGTCATCGACAGGCTCATAGAGCAGGGGCTCTCCCTGAGCCGAGAACGGGACCTGGAAGCAGACGAGATCCATCTGAAGAAGGGTGACACCGTGTATGTCCCCGTGACGGAGGCCCACCTTCTCCGGCAGTACGAGAAGGAAGGTGGATGGCCCAAGAAACGAAGGCTCCTCCTTGCCCGCTACACGTTCGTCAAAGGCAACGAGGCGGAAGCGAAGGCGGACAGCGACAGTCTCTATCCCTGGCAGTCCCACCACAAGCCGGATCCGAACCGGCCCATCCCCAGGAATTCACGCATCCGGAACATGGTCGAATCCGATGAGTATGCCTCCTTACCCGTCCTGACACCCGATAAGGTCTATTTCACGGCGGATACGCATTTCTCCGATGAGAGGATCCTGCGGCATCGTCCCGGCTTTACGGGTGTTTCTCAGATGGATGAACACCTCATCCGGCGATGGAACGAGACCGTTCCCGAGGATGGGATCGTCTTTCACCTGGGTGATCTCATGACAGGGTCCGTGGAGAAGGTCATGGAGCTGGTGAACAGGCTCAACGGAACAATCCTTCTCATCAAGGGAAACCATGACGACCAGGCTCTCTACCACAGCCAGTTGATCCGCACGAGGACAAGGCTCATCATGGTTGGAAAGGAACGGATCATCGTACTCAACGGCCACAAGATCTTCATGAACCACTATCCTTTCCTCTGCTATGCCGGTCAGTACGGCGGTGTATGGCAGCTCTTCGGCCATGTCCACTCCGGCAGGCAGGCCGAGGGGTTCGACCTGCCGAAACTGGCGAACCTGCTCCCTTACCAGTATGACGTGGGCGTAGACAACAACGACGATGCACCCATCGCCTTTACAAGGCTCGAGGAGATCATGGCGCGCCGGGGCCCCTACTACTTCATGAACATCAGGAAGGCCACCGAGGACGATGCCGAGACGCTCCTTCGGATCGCCGCCGAAGCCCTGTCCGTGATGCAGGAGCACGGCAATAAGGACGAATGGGATGACGGCACGTTCTCCGTCGACACCCTGAAGGAGGACATCGAGCGCCAGGCCGGTTTCGTGGTCACGGAGAGGGACCAGGTGATCGGTTATTATGCGGTCTCGGCAACTAGATGCCCGCCCGGGAGCGAATCCCTGCCCTGGATCGAACCGGAGAAACCGTTCGAGATGATCGAACGTGTGGTGAGGGCGCGGGAAAAACACGGCATACTGCACCTCGTGACCGGCCACTGCTTCTCAAGGTTCGACAATATCCGTCTGGTGACTTCGCGAAAGAATGTTCCGATGCTCCGCTCCGCTCGAAAGGAGCGGTTCGAATGGGTCGGCGAATACACCTCCCCGGACGGCACGGCCATGGTCGGACTCCAGCGTATCATCCAGAAATGATTCCCGGCAGGGCCGGGGACCTGCCGGCCCGCCAGGTTATTCTTCCCCATCACCAACATGTCCGTGAAAATAGGATTCGCAGACAAACTTGGTCTGGGGCTCTCGTGGGGCGTAAAGCCCCTATCTCTTGATAATACCAAGAGAATCCCCTAATTTTGTGCTAACCGAATAAGTTATGTTCAATCCTTCAAACAGGTATCAATATGAGTTCCTTACCTGATTCATGCAACCCGGAAAAGAACCTCCGCTGGGAGGATTTTGAGGTGAATGATGATTTCGACGATTCCTATGACCGTCTCGGCCTGCAGGACATCGAATATGAATCCGATATCTTCATTACCTATCAAGAGGGAAGCGAGACCTTCACGATTGACAGGGACATGAAACGCAGGCTCGTCCTTAAGATCAACAGGTATGGCCATCAGTCTTATCCCACCATAGAGCCTGGGGATGGATATCTCTTCACGATCTACAACGATGACCTGGGAACGGCACAGCTGGGAACCAAGCCAGTCAGGCTGGTTACGGCAAATGAGAACTACCTGATCTTCCGGGGATATGACGCCCTTGTCATGGGACCCTTCGGCTTGATTGATCAGGGCAATACCGATTACGGAGTGGCCATATTCCTTAGCAACATGAGTATCCGGAAAATAGCTTTCTACAGGTACGACACGAGGAAATCCTATGAGTATGCCAATACCAGTAACCGTATCAAGACGCTGTCGCTAACCTTCTCTGATAAAGGGACGACCCGGATAGAGGACAGCTTCTCTGATGACTATCTTGACATCAGTTATGACAGGGTCAAAAGGAACGCTGATTTGTTCCTCCGGAGGTTCTCCACGATGACCTTGTCGGAGAAAATGAGGCTGGCAGGCGAAACGGACCGCATCTTCAATATCGGAGCCAGGTATTGGGCGGATGACAATCGTTCGGTCGCACTGAAGTATTTCGCCGAGGCCCTGAAGGTTTTCCCCATAAATACCGATGTCATCGGCATTTACGGGGACTATTATGAATATACGGATTATGACCAGTCCATGCAGTTCTACGAACTGGCCATCAGCTTGAATTCCAGCAGGAAGAAGGATTATTATCAGCTGGCGAATTTCTACAAGTGGAAAGGTGAATACGGGAGGGCCAATCGTTGTTACGCCCAATGGGAGAATGTAAAGCAACGCTCCGGGATGACCGAATAACATGGGATAAACGCCTGCCAAGCAGTATCTTCTCCCCGCTGAAACCGCATCACACCAAAGCCGCCGGCGGAAATGCCTGCGGCTTTATCGTTCGTCCGGTAATCAAGGACCGCTCCACCCTCTCAGCTGTCCATCATGGTGATTAGGCCGAAGGTGCACATGATAAGTGTCAGCTTGATGATGAGAACAAGGATGCGCCATAGGACGCGGACCGGCAGGAACAATAAGGTAAAAAGTGTCTTCATGGCATTGACGTTGATGTCGCGTTCTTTTAGTTATCTGACGTTCCCTGAAAACGGAACGTGACGGCTTGTGGGAGATTGTCCTCCGGCGGAAGGACGTAGCGCATGACGACGGGAATGGCAGCGCAGGTGTCTGGCGGAGCCGCGTTCCGATGCCCTTCTCCCCGGTCCGGAACACCCGGAGGTCCGGAAGGCACGAACACATGCAAATGTATGAATAAGTCCCCGTAAATGCAAGGGGTGTCTCCTTCCGCTTCCCGGAGCGGTGAAGGAAGGGGACGGGGCCGGTGTCAAGGGGAGGCGGAAGAAAGGACTGTCCTTTGTTCACGTCGGACGAAGAATCCGGACGAACCACGGACGTGGGACGTACCCTTGACGGCGGGTAAGGGCATGTGCCGACGTCCCCTGCCACCTTTGCGGAGAAGAAGCCGGGAGGAGAGTTCCCGTTCAAGAGAAAGGCGGGCGGTCCCCCTCCGGGGGCCGTCCGCCTGATCAGAGCTATTCGATTTCCACGCCTAGGGCGCCGAGCAGGGACTGAGAATCGCGGAAGAGCTCGTCCTCGTCCTGGATGGAGCCGTCGTCGATGAACTCGAGAGCCGCCATGCTGGCCACGGTCAGGGCACTTGACCGGGCGTCGCTGATCGGCGTGGGGCCTGCCCCATAACGGACCCTGACCATATTATATTGGTCTATCGACCTGACCAGGGAACAGGCAAGAGAGAGAATCTCCATAACATATATGTCTTTCAACTGTATGTTCTCTAACATTTTCATGATTACTTTAAGTGTTGCTGCAGATGTGGAGCCGTCCTTTAGATGGGTATCATTCCAGCCTGGAGTTCTGCTGCAACGCTTCGAGTAAACCAGTCAAGACAGCTTTGGCCTTCACTCCCGCTTCATCCGTGGCCGGAAGTACGACAATGCCGGGAGGCGGCCGCCCGGAAGCAGGCATGCGGGAGGGGGCGCCCTCGGTCCGTATCCGGCCGGGAGGCGGCTCTTCCCCGGTATAGTGGTGGAAGACGCCCGGCAGCTATCCTTCTGTCTTTCGTCCATCCCGTCCTGGTTATCATTCCGAGATGCAAATTTCAGCAAGTCGGGGCGCTTTTCCCTCGATGAGGCCATCATATCGACTGGACACCCGGCCGCCTCCAGGCCGGAAGGGACGCTGGGGACGGGACCCTCCGGCACGGAGCCCGCGGGACAACATCATGGAAAGGCTTGATGTCGTCCATCCCTGGGGAAGCACGGCGGAACCAGGGAGGCGCGGGGTGCGGAACGGGATGCTGCCCCAACAGCAGGGCCCCGCTTCCCGTGGAGGGGGTGGCCACCAACGACGGCGGAGCGGGGAAAGTACCGCCCAGCCGGCATCCGGTGCGAGGCGGCCGGGGTCAGCACGAAAAAAAACCCGCACCGGGAAGGTGCGGGATCATAGGCATCTGCAGGGAAGGAAGCCGTCCTCGAGAAGGAGGCAGGGTTGCCAGAGAGGCGGCAGAAAGCAAGCTAGAGTTGCCCGAACGGGCGGTTGATAGGCCTCCTCCAATTCTGCAGACAACCTAAAGCATTGTTTCAGTTCACAATACGCAACTATTTATTACAAAGTTAGAATCACTCCTTTTCTACTTCTTATCATCTCCATATGTCAGGGTGCCGGGAGAACCAGGAGGCGATCTCACCGTCGTCCAGTGGAATGCCCCACTTGTCGGGATTGCGTCTGTGGCAAGATCCCCACGGGGAACCTTCCCCATAGAGGATATCCGTCGTCCGTTTCATGCCCCGGTCGATGCACGAATGAATCACCCCGGCGGTCAGCGAATACAGGGCGGGATCCTTCTCCCGGAGCCGCATGGCGGCACCGGAGGTCGCCCCG
>JAEEGL017232255.1_pt1 | contig 23507 bp, 18 predicted proteins | sample 9134231 | NCBI WGS metagenome assembly JAEEGL01 (sample SAMN16246548, study PRJNA631951) | gut metagenome | biome: gut microbiome; feature: rumen; material: fiber-attached | host: Bos | place: Iran: Karaj | collected 2018-10
CAGTTTAGAATGCATCAAGATATTTCCGATTTTGTCAGTGAAAACATGTATAAGAGCAGACTAAAGACGTCGGAAAGAATAATAGAGAGTAGAGAGGAAATTGCAAAGTGTCATCCATCTCCTGGAGCTGCAATGACGATGGTGGATCTGAGTGGTATGTATTCTGTGTGCACAAGGACGATGGATGAGTCGAGAATTAATATTTTATCAGCACTAATATGTTTGAGAATTGCTGAAAAAAACATACATCAATATGAGGTGGGGATAATAACTCCATATAGTGCTCAATCTCGATTAGTTTTATCGATGATAAGGGATATGCAGGAATATGATAATAGTTGGGAAAATGTGTCAAGCGCTACGGTTCATCAGTTTCAAGGATCGGAAAAAGCAATTATTATTTATGACGCTGTTGATTGTTTTCGTATGAAGTATCCAGGGGTGTTGCTTACGACGATAAAAAATGATACGGCTAATAGATTGTTTAATGTTGCTATAACAAGAGCAAAAGGTAAATTCGTTCTTGTGACGAATGCTAATTATCTTGAACGAAAGCACCTTTCAAAAAAGCTGATTTTTACAAAAGCAATGACAAGTATTATTAAGGAAAAACAAAATACTGCTGGATTCTATGTTTTAGATGAAATGATGCCGGATATAAATGAAAATCCATATATTTATATAGAGGATCGAGAAACTAGTTGGAGTAGATTCATAGAGGATTTAAAGAATGCAAATAGCAAGATCCATATAGATATGCCAGACGTTATTTATGATATTGATGGCGCAGTTGATGAACTTGTTCGGACATTAGCATTAAAAAAAGATGAAGGAGTAAGTATTAGCATTCGAACTCCAGAGGACATAGTTTTACCTATGGGGTTGCAAGAATATAGAACGTGTTTTGAGTATGTTACAAACCCAATAACAATTATTGATAAGAAAATTGTATGGTTTGGTCATCCTCTGTATGCTGCGGATTTCATATCGGAGGGTGATATTATCGATACAGAATTCTTTCCGTGCGTCAGATTTGAAGGGGTACATACAGCAAAATCATTACAGGCATTTTTAGAATTATAGAGGGGGTGAATAACCATGAATTTGAATGATTATCCTGATGAATTAATGAAAGAGGAACAACATGCTCTTGATGTTGTGATTTCTAAGATGGATATGGTTATTGATGATTTGGATAGAACAATGAAAGAATTTGTTAAGGAGGCTAAAAATGCAACTATTTCAATTAATCCTGATCAGTATCTAGCAAAGGTTATGGCACAGAAAGGAATAAAAGATACGAAGGAAAATAGAAATAGATTTCTGCAGGCAAAGGATGAATTATACCACACTCGGTTGTTGCTTCGATCAAATTATAAAGGTAAAGAGGGTATAGAAATTCTTAGAGTGGGTCTTCATTCATGTATGCACGGTTCAGAACAGTTTGTTATCTCATGGACGATGCCACTATGCCGCCATTATTTATTAGATAAGGCCTCGGTTGAATACGAAAACATTGTAAAAGGAAAATATGGGAAGGAATATCATACTAATTATTCATTGCTTGTGAAGAATGCAGTTACGCTTAGATTTACACGAGTGGTAAAGGCTATCAATATGTTTCCGGGTGTTTTTAATGACCAGGAGTTAAAATATCTTAAGGGGAAGGATTTCTTTAGTGATGCATTTTTGAATAAAATGATAGATAGTTTTAATCCGAATGATTATAACCCTGAAGCAGCAGCCCAAATAATATTTGATGAATTCTTACAGGAATTGCTAGAGCGGAGGTCTACACCGGAGTTTAAGAACATAGTGTTTTCTATTCAAAAAAAGCAGGGTGAGATAATTCAGGCACCATATAAAAGGAATATAATTGTTCAGGGGTGTGCCGGATCAGGAAAGTCTATGATAATGCTACATAGGCTGCCGATTCTTTTATATGATAATCCAACCAGCCTTAGTCGGACTAATTTGTATATTATTTCACCTTCTCAGATGTATGTCCAGATGGCTGAAAATATGCGCCATCAGCTTGAAATATCTGATTTGAATATGGGGACAATTGAACAATACTACGATTACTGTATAGGTAAATATACAGGACATAAAGCGGGTGAGTATGGAAAAATAAGATATACGAGTAAGCTAGGTAGTGAAAAAGAAAAGTATATATATTCTTCTGAATGTATTAACGATATAGTTGATTATTTCAAAAGTATATTAGATGCTTCAAAAGTATCGTTAGAAGAAGCGTATATCAAATTGGGGCTTGAAGAACGAATCAATACTGCAGGAGATACTTTTTTACAGAAGATTAGTAATCGTTTATTGAAATTAAACATGGTTTTGAAAAACAATAAGGATTCTGTAATTAAGTATTATAAGGGAATAAGAAGTGTATTGGATGAACTCAATACATTAAGTGATTCTATAAAAAATAGAAAAGATAGGATACTTCGTGAAATAACAAAAATAAAAACAAATAGGGAAGAAGAAATCAAGCAGGCAAGAAATGAGATTGGAAAGCTTAACAAAGAGGAAAACTTGATAGCTATACAGAATCGAGAACGTAGAATTGAAATGGCAAAGTCAATAATTGTTGAGTTAAATAAGGCTGAGGATGATATTGATGCTGATGAAGAGTATTTTCAAGCGCTAGATAACGTGAATACTGAGATAGAAACCATATTAGAACCTTTTAATAATATTAAAAATGAATTTGAAAAGAATAATATGAAGGATGTTTATGTTGCTATTGATAATATTGGTCAGCTTAAAAGCTCTTTCTATATGCTTGCTTGGAGATTATCAAAGATAGATGACAAATATCTTACATATGTTGGAGCACTAGGAGATGATATTGATAAGGCTCATCAGTTTTTAATATCGTTACAGAAGATAAATGATAAATACTTAGAGTACGACTATTATAGCCAGATTAAGGATGAGCAGGATATGTTATCGGATGCTAATAATAATGCTGTAAGAAAAGCATATGAACTTATCATGGGTAAAATTGGTATAAAACCGAGTGAAAAAGGAAATATGAGAGCCTTAAGATGCTCACCATATCTTTACCTGCAGATATTATATCAGTTTCAAGGGACGCATTCTTACAGTAAAGAATCGTTGCTGGCCATAGATGAATCTCAAGGAATCGCTCCAGAGGAAATTCGATTACTGAAAAATATCAATGGTAAGGGGGTCGTTTTTAACCTGTTTGGAGATATTCATCAGCATGTCGAAGGAACAAAAGGCGTAGATGATTGGAATGAATATAAGAATATTATAGATTTTGATGTTCATGAAATGCAGGAAAACTATAGAAATGCGTCTCAGATTACAGAGTATTGCAATAAAGTTTTCAAGATGAATATGAATGCCATAAATACACCGGGAAAAGGTGTACATGAGATGCATAGCGAGATGGAATTCCTAAATGAGATGATAAAGCAGTTGATAGATGATCAAAGAGCTGGATTATCTGCAATACTTGTTGGGGATGATGCAGAAGCTCGTTACCTTCTTGATACATTTTCGCTTTATAAACAGAAATTCCATGATATGACAAATGAAGACTTTACTATTCATCGAACTAGATGGAATATTATCAATATAGATGATGCGAAAGGACTTGAGTTCAGTTCAGTAATTGTTTTGTCGGGGAGAATGAGTAGAAATCAACAATACATAGCATTTACTAGAGCATTGGATGATCTATATGTTTATTCGGATATTATTAATATAGACGATTATGATAAGAAAAACACATTAAATGATAAATCAAGTGGGCAGACAGAAAACTCACAGACTGTAAACCAAGAGGTAATTAAAAACCAGGCTAAATCTCATGCAAAACATATAGCATCCGAAAAAACTGGACACAATAATAGTAAAGTTAAAGAGTTTTTTGAAAAAGCTGGTTATGAAGTAATCGATAATCGTGATCAAGGAGGAAGACTTTGGGTGGTAGGAGAAAAGGAAGAACTGAGAGATGTTGTTAATAAGGCTTTATCAGAATTTGGTATTTCCGGTAAATATTCTTCGGGGAAGGAAATTGGAAATAGAAATGGGTGGTATACCAAAACTGATAAATAATCAAAGAAAAGTATTTGCTATTCGAGTAAAGAAAAGGAGAAAAAGATGAAATTAATAAGAGTAAGTGTAAAGAATTTGTTTGGTATTTATAATTATGATTTATCATTTGAAAATTCAGACGGTGAATATGTTTCTATTATTCATGCACCAAATGGTAAAGGAAAAACAACAATCCTGAAGATGATTCAAGCTACTTTTCAGACGAATATTTTCTATTTAGATATGTTGCCTTTTCAAGAGTTTAAACTTGTGTTTGACAATGAACAATGCATTACAGTTGTTAAAAAAGATATGTATTTTTCTATGTTTGGCATGGATACATTTGGTGATTATATGATGGCAAGACAAAGTATTTCGGAGAGGGCGAAAATAGAGAAAAGAGATATGCCGGAAAACATAAAAAGCAATATTAAATATCTTATAAATGATAAAGAATATAGTATTTCGATTGATAGTCGCATAATGTATATGATACTAAGACGATTTCCGATTGATGCACCAAAAAGTGATGATTTTTTAGAAACAGCTATCTCAAGATTGTCTGATGACGGATACAATGTGGATGATTTTCTTGGGATTAGAGAATTGGTACAAGATCTGAACAGTGTTATAGGTGAATCCAATATATACTACATTAAAACAAATAGATTGTTTAGAAAGAATAATACAAGAAATACTGATAGACCTAAATATCGCTCCGAATCACGGGAGAGTATTGTATCAACGGTTGAGATGTATAGAGATGAATTAAATAATAATATAGTATCTTTAGGAAAACAATTTGCAGATATGTCTGAAAAATTGGATAGGAGTTTTCCACAGAGAGTTCTTAATGTAATATTTGGAAAGGATGAACGTTCAGAGATTTATACAAAAGAAAAGATAATAGAATTACTCCAAACATTAGAAGAAAAAAGATCAGAACTGAGTGAATATGGATTGATTACTGATGCGGACGACTCACTTGTTTCTATTCCGGATAATGAAGAATTAAATGATGAAACAAGAATATTCTTAACAAATTATATTAATGATAATATTGCAAAACTTGAAGTATATCAGGAGATGTCTGAGAAATTAAAACGCTTCGTAAGTATTATTAATGATAAAAATGTATTTAGCGATAAGAAAATGGTCTTTAAATCTGATGAAGGAATGGTGTTTGTTCTGAAGAATAACAAAACTATTCCGATTGATAAGCTTAGTTCGGGCGAAAAGAATACATTTATTCTTTTCTATGAGTTGATCTTCTCTTGTGATAAGAATTCAATGTTATTAATTGATGAGCCTGAAATATCTCTTCATGTATCATGGCAGCGTCAGTTTATAGATGAATTATACGAAATATGTAAGATGAGAGAGCTTCAGGCTATAGTTGCAACACATTCTCCTGATATAGTATCTGATTATTTTGATTGTATGGTTTGTTTGGAGGACAAAGAGGATGGGACAGAATAAGAATGGAAGAGAAATATTATCACGTGGAAGTGGAGCTAGTTTAGCTTTTGCTAAAATGTGTCAGAAAGGGAATTTTAAAAAAGCAATTGTATACATAGAGGGCGAATCAGATGTGATTCTATATAAAAAAATAATAGATAAAGAATATGCAGAATTATCACAGACTAGGGGAAAAGCTGCTGCTATGAGTACAATTAAAAAGGCTAATCTGATGAAACAAAAGGGCTTATTAGCTATTGTTGATAGTGATTTTGATCATATTCTTAATATTGGACCTGATGAAAATGTTATAAGAACGGATACACATGATATAGAAACATTAATGATTGAATCAGGTGCTTTTGATGATGTGCCAGACGGATTTATTGATGAGAGGAAATTAAATAACTCAATATACAATGAAGAGTCGTTATGGGAAAGAATCATAGATATTGCCAGTTGTATAGGGAAAATAAGGCTATTGTCTGCAGAAAATGGATGGAATATGAAGTTTGCTGACGATAATAGTAATAAAGATTTCTTGGATGATGAAAGAATAATTTATCTTAAAGATGGGGAATTAAAGTTTGATGCACATCAATATATATGGAAATGTATAAATAACGCAGTTAGATGTTCTATAACCGTGAGGGATGCATATGAATGCTATAAGAATGATAATAGAGCTTTTGATATTTGGCAGATATGTAGGGGACATGATTTATCGGAATTAATTGCACTTGTATATTCCAGGACTATATTTGGGAAGCGCAACGTATATAGAACCGAGGTTGAAAACACAATTCGAGCGGTATATATAAAATCAAGAAAATTTGGGGAAACAAAAATGTGCGACGATATCAAAAATTGGCAGTCAGCTAATGAAAGCTGGAAAGTGCTAAGTGATGCATACATGTCGTAATATAAAAAGAGAAGAATAATTAGGGCTGTTGGAGTAGGTTTATTACGTGTCGATATCGATATGGTATTGGAATATTGTAATGAATGGGGTGAACTATATGGTGGATTCGAATAAAAAGGTGGTAGCTTCACCAGAAGTCAAATTATATAGAAAAATCAGAAAAGAATTTGTGCGAAAAAAAATTCTGGGGGATATAAGGATTAATGACAAGGAATTTGAAATCCTTATGAAGTATATGAGAAGCAAATATAAAACTATATGTAACTCTTGGAATCACGTACTTATTGATCCTGTATTTGCGGTTGCGCTTATTCAAATTGGTATTAGATATTATGATGGTGGATATTGGAATCATGTAAAACGATTACTAAAGAATCCAAAATATATAGCTAACCATCAGAAATGGATTGGGGATTCATTTATTGAAACTCTAAAGAGAAATAGGAAACCATTAGTTGGAGATAGCGATTATGTTGATTCTATACTGATGCATTCATTTGTATCTGATATATATGCACATAGTTTTTTTGACTTCTTATACGCTTTTTACAAGATTGATATTGACAGAGATATTTCAAGACTGGATAGAGAGACTATGAATGATCTGGTTAGTGTTATTGAAAAGAATGATAATACAAGCCGAACATACTACTTAAAAGAACATACAGCTGATGCTGTTAGATTAAATAAACGTGGTTGTAAAACAAGAATTCGTAGATTCCTTAAGCTTATTGATAAAGCTTTCTGGGGAGAAACCATTCCTGGTTCAGCTAATAATAGGTTAATGAAGCTGTTTTTGGATTGGAAGGATAACTCGGCGGAGTTTATAAGAGAGCGTACAATACAGGGAGGGCATGGAAGAGTTGGAAAGAAAAGTTTTTCATCACCGTATTTTAAGATGTGTTCCTCGGGTGAATTTTTATTAGTACTTCCACCACAGTTGATAAAATATCAGGAACTTAATGATGTTTATTGGACTGTCGAATCTGATGACTATTCAAATAAAATTGAAATCAATCCTTATCAAGAAACAAAAGGAGTAATGGGCTACAAAACGGATAAGAGAGAATTATTCATTAAAAAGAAGGAGATATTTAATAGCTATATTATAAAGCTGGTTAACGGCACAGATAATCTCAGGGTATTTAAGATTACAAAAGAACCTATAAGATTCTTTGATTCAGATGGTGATTATGTTAGGAATGATTCTCTTACACAGGGGATTATGCGCTCATTTACATTATCAGGTTTTGTTCCACAATCTGAAGCATCTATAGATCAATATGATGATGGAGAATTACTAAGAACAGATTATGATTTTGTAAAAGGTGACATAATTAGATTCCCCGACGGAAAACCATTAGCTGTTGGAGGTAAATTTCGTGAAGGACTCTTAACCAGAGGGTTGATTGAAGGCGTGGTTTCAGGGGCCAAAGATAAAAGTAGTTTATATAAGGAATCACCAAACGCTTTTATACGAATGCTACCTAATAAAGCTCCAGGGACGGTTATTACAATAAATGGAGCACGATATAGATTTAGCAATAAAGGAGTTATGATGCCGGGAATTTCATCGTTCCCATTAATGGATAGAACTGGTGATACAGGATATATAATAAACTTACGAGATGTGGGAGTAAAAGAAGACGGTGAATATGAAATCATTGTTGATGTTCCAAATGATAGAACAGATCGTTCATGGAAGTTTACTCTGATAAATGATTTATCGTTCTGTTTTGAAGAGGCACCATATGTTTTTAAGAATAGAGGAACATTAGCTATACCTAAAAAATTTTCTTTTTTGCCAAAAGACAATATACACTTGGATATACAAGAAAAGAAGAGATTTAATTTTGATATTGTTCCTGGAGATAAGTATGTGTTTTTAGATTATAAAGGTATAGATATTGGGTTTGAAATACCATATTTCTGCTATAAATTTAATGGGGAAAATTGGATGAATCATCCACATATAGATATATGGCATAACGATTTTAATCCTAAAATATCATTTATTTACAATGCAGATAGGATAAAGATTTATCTTGATGATGATGGTAATGATAACAATGATGAGCATATCGAGGAATTTTATAAATCTAAAACAACAGGAGTTTTTGAGTGTGATCTAAACAGATTTAAATCTTGGTTTGGAAGAGAAAGCCTCATTCGAAAAATGTTTATAGATCTTCCAGGAAATTCTGAACCAGTACCATTTGTGAAAATTGTTACGAAGAGTGTTTTCAAATCAGCTATGTTAAAGGCGGATTTTCAAAATGGGAACCTAATAGGTGAATTAGATATTATTGGAAACTCAGATTACTATGTAGATATTCGCTTTGGTAACGAGGTGATTGCTGAAAAGAAAAAGCTGAATAATAAGAGATTGGTAATCCCTGCAGAGTTAAGGACGGGCATTTATCGTGTTGAGATATATGAGTCAGAGGATGATGAGTTTGGTTTTGGAGACTCTCTCTATTATCAAATAGGATATTATACAACAGAATTACTTAATCCGAATGACTTAAGTGGAATGTGTATCGAGGTTACGAGGATCCACACTCCTGATGATGATACTTCATTCTTACAATTAAAGAAACATTATCAAGTTGTGAAACTTGAAAAGACTGAGAAACCTAATGTTTATGAAGGGAAAATGATAGTTGGTAAGAAAATCCTTTTTGCTACATTTCCTGTGCATGTTGAGTTCTTCGATTTAAATCATTTGCAAAAAACATATATAACTTTCGTAGAAGATGATTGTGAAATGGAGTTTCTGTATGATGAATATAGAAAGCACATTGTTAAACAAGAGGATAGATCATTATCAAAATCAAATGCGTATAGAAGATATAAAATTAGTTTGTATCCGGAAGATTATGTTTTTGATGTTAAATTTATTGAACCACCAGAACACATCAATGATGAGATGAAGGATGATCTATATAATAACAAATGTGTGGTTGTAAACAATAGATCTAAAGCGTATCTGAAAAATTCGATTTTCAAGAGTTGAGAGGTATAAAGAATGGCTTTTTCTCCTGTGGATGCTTCTAAAAGCATAACGCAAAAGTATAGTAGATATTTGCACACTATTTTTTCTATTGATGATGAAGTATATAATAAGCAATTTCAGAATCAGCTTTCAAGCATGAAGTTTTTAGCTGCAGGTCCATATTTGGATGTCACAGATTCATTTCAGAAAGGTAAGAGTATAGAAGAGCTTATCAATGAAGGGCTTATAGCTAAAAACTTCAGAAGGATAAATATGCCTATAGAAAGGCCACTATATAAGCATCAGGAAATTGCAGTGCGAAAGGTTTTAGCAGGAAACAACCTTATAGTATCAACAGGTACAGGTTCTGGTAAAACAGAAAGTTTTTTAATTCCTGTTTTAAATCAGATCATTTATGAACATGAGCAGGGGACACTTGATAAAGGTGTCAGGGCGTTGCTTATTTATCCCATGAATGCCTTAGCTAATGATCAGGTAGAGAGACTTAGGGAATTACTATCAGATTATCCTGAGATAACATACGGAATATATACAGGTCAAACAAAAGATAAGTATCAAGAAGCGATTATTGAGTATATGCAGTTGAATGATAATGCATTACCTGCTAAAAATGAACTCATTTCAAGAGAGCAAATAAAGGCAAGTCCTCCACATATTCTGATTACAAATTATGCCATGCTTGAATACTTAATGGTAAGACCTGGAGACAGTATATTCTTTGATGATGATAATGCGTATAAGTGGAAGTTTATAGTTCTTGATGAGGCACATGTATATAATGGCAGTTCTGGAATAGAAGTATCTATGCTTTTAAGACGATTAAAGGCAAAACTGCAAAATGAAAATATACAGTATATTCTTACAAGCGCAACCTTAGGTAGCGAAGAGACTAATGATGATGTTGCAAGATTTGGTGAAAATCTTTGTGATAGTTCATTTTCTACGAATAATATTGTTAGAGCGTTTAGAGTTAAACCAAATGCTGAACATGATATGTATAGGTTGCCGGTAAAATTTTACGAATCACTGGCAGACAAGATAGATAATGAGAATTCGGAAAGTGAATGTATTAATGATATATGTGGATTACAGTATTATAATGCTGCTCTTTCATTCGAAGAGAATTTATACAACATAATACTACATGATTATAACTATTCGGATATTAAATCATTTACAGAAAAAACTAAGACGATTCAAGACATATCAGTAAAGATGGAATGGACAAATGATCAATTGGCATCTTTTGTTACTGTGGCATCAAAGGCTGAAAAGAACGGTGATAGATTGTTTGATGCAAGATACCACATGTTCCTTCGTGCTACAGAAAGTGTTTTTATAACGCTGAATCCAAGTAATAAACTCTTTTTGACAAGAAAGAAGAAACATGTGGAGAGTGACGGGAAAGAGTACGCGGTATTTGAAATGGCAACATGTAGTGTTTGTCATGCGGTTTATTTGATAGGAACAATTAAAGGCGATTATTTATTACAATCTTCATTTAACAATGAGGATGATTTGCAGTCGGTTTTCTTATTGAAAAATGACATTTCTGACACTGATGATGATCATTCTATGGAAGAAGAGAATCTTGCTGCTGACGCATATGAAGTGTGCCCTAGATGTGGGTTTATCAGAAGGACTGGTTTGGCAAAGAAAACCTGCTGTGAACATGGTGATGCGGGATTTATTAAGCTATTTAAGGTACAGACCAAAAATAGAAAGGGTACTATAACAAAATGCTTATCATGTGAGAATACTAATACCAGTGGAATCATCAGGATGTTTTTTACGGGTCAGGAAGCTGTAACAAGCGTACTTGGTACAGCTTTGTTTGAGGAGCTGCCATCATATCACAATGTTCAGCAGGTTATAAAAGAAGATGATGAATTTGGTTTTGGCTTTTCAGATGAAGAAGTGATTAGTAATCAAACATCTGTTGCAAAACAATTTATAGCTTTTTCAGATAATCGCCAAGCTGCGGCATTTTATTCCAGTTACCTTGATCAAACCTATCATCATATCTTGTACAAGAGGCTGATTGTTGAGGCGTTAAAAAGTCATGTGGAAAGCTGGAGAGGAGAAATTGTACCGGAATTTGTAAATGATTTAGCAGCTAAATTTGAAGAATATAAACTTGTTCAGATGGGAAGTAATAGCATTCGTGAAAGCTGGAAAGCTGTATTACAGGAAATGGCGGATAATAATGGTATTACATCACTTTTTAATATGGGGTTGATTGGTTTCTCATTAAAACCATCACTATTTACAGACAATAAAAAGATGGGCTTGAGTGCTGAAGAGGTATGTACATTATGTAATGTATTAGCATTAGGCATGATGGCAGATGCGGCAATACATTATGATTATAGCATGAGTCGCATAGATAAAGAATTCTTTGCGCATAATGGTATCGAATATTCATATACGTTGTCAGATCCTGATTCGAAATCATATAGAAGATCATTTATTCCAAGACATATTGATAGAAATAATAAACGTTCGGATTATTTCAGGCGCGTCATTGAAAAAAAAGGAATAGTATTTGATCAGGAGATGTCGAACAAGGCGTTGGAAGCTATCTGGAAATCTTTGTTTGTTAAACAAGGTATAGTAAAGCCTATAGATGGAGCATATAAGATAGATACCGAGAAGGTATTAATTACTAAACCTAGCAAGTGGTATATCTGTAATAAATGTAAAAAAATAACACCATACAATATTAGTAATATATGCCCAACATATAAATGTGATGGTGAATTACAAGATATTAATATCAAAGAATTATATGCTGAAAATCATTATTACAACATATATCAAGACTTAGAAATTAGAGATCTCAGGGTGGTTGAGCATACAGCTCAGCTTAATAAAGATAAAGCATATGAATATCAGAAAAAGTTTAAAAAGAAAGAAGTAGATATACTGAGTTGTTCGACTACATTTGAGATGGGTGTAGATGTTGGTAGCCTTGAAACGGTATTTATGAGAAATATGCCACCTTCACCAGCTAATTATGCACAGAGAGCCGGACGTGCAGGTAGAAGTAAAAATGCTGCAGCTTATGCACTGACATTCTGTAATAAGAGTAATCATGATTTTACATTTTTCTCTAATCCGGTTCAAATGATTAAAGGAAGAATAGATCCGCCTAATTTTATTATTGATAATGAGAAGATTGCTATCAGACATATATATGCGTCAGCTTTAGCATTCTTTTGGAGTGAATATCCAGACTATTTTTCGAAAACATCCGATATGATGGAATCAGTTGAAGCAAATGATAGTGGAGTAACTGCGTTTAAAAATTATTTGAATACAAAACCTGAAGATTTAAAGAATTATTTAAAACGATTTCTACCAGGAACACTAGTAAAGAAATATGAAATAGATAATTATGGGTGGATTGATGGTCTTGTTGGTGACTCTGATGATCATATAGGTGTATTAACAAAAGCTTTAGCTGATTATGAATATGAGGTGGGAACTCTTAAAAATGCTAAAGAAGAGGCAATAAAAAATAATGGATTAGTAGATAGTCTTACTCAAAGGATTAAAGTGTATCAACGAGAAGATATATTATCGTTCTTATCTAGAAAAAATGTTATGCCGAAATATGGCTTCCCAGTTGATACTGTAGAATTGTCTATTCATGGCAAGGCGGATAATGACAAGCTAGGATTACAGTTACAAAGGGATTTGGCAATTGCTATCTCCGAATATGCACCTGGATCACAGGTGGTAGCAAACGGTAATTTGTTAACTAGTAGATATATAAGAAAAGTTCCAAGAATGAGTTGGAAAATGTACGATTATATTAACTGTGATTGTCGAACACTGAACATAGCTCCGCATGTTGGAGATGTAAATAATGATCAATTATGTAACTGTCATCAGTGTAAAACTGTTCTTGATCCGGCGAAGAAAAAAGTCTTTTTGATACCTGAATTCGGATTTGAAGTGGATAACGATAAAATTGAAAAACCAGGTTTGAAGAAGCCAGAGAGAACATATCGTGGAGATGTTTCGTATGTTGGATATCGTTCAAATATTGATCCTCAAGTATATAACATTGATGGATCTATTGTTGAGGTGGCTTCAAGCAAGGGCGATGAAATGGCAGTAATAAATGATTCTAATTTCTTTGTCTGTGAAGCTTGTGGTTATACTGATCTGGATGACAAAACATATACGAAGGTAAAAAAACTAAGTCATAAAAGAACAAGTGGATATCAATGTAATAATGCATTACTGAAAAGATTCTCTATTGGATATAGATTTGAAACTGATGTTTTACAATTGAGATTTGTAAATCCTGATCTTTCTGAATGGAATGATGTGCTTTCTGTTTTGTATGGTTTGATTCGAGGTATAAGTGAAGAATTAAATATAGAGCAAAATGAGATAGCAGGGTGCGCTCAGTATTATTATAACGAATACACGGGTAGACCTAATTATGCACTTGTTTTTTACGATCGTACTCCAGGTGGAGCGGGTCATGTTAGAAGATTAGCGGATAGTGATATTTTAAAACGTGTATTTAAGAAAACCTTGAGCATTATGAAAGCATGCAATTGTGGCGGAGATAATGGAGATTCATCATGCTATCAGTGTTTAAGAAATTATTATAATCAGAAATATCATGATTTCTTAAGTCGTGGAGTTGTAATACGATTCTTAAATGATTTATTGAAGCAAAATACAGGTGGAATTGATAAAACATAATGATAAATACTATTCATTGCATTAAATTGAGGAGGGCGTTACACATGGAAGTAAAAGACGTAAAACTGGTTGTTGCCGGGTTGGCAGATACAATGAATGAACTGGCAAGGAGAGCAAATCTGACGGAGATGTTTGGTGATAAAGATCCGGGTATGCTTACAACTTTTGAATTGATGCAGTTTGCGATGTATCTTTGTGCATCGGATGGAGAGATTCAGCCGGAGGAAGCAAGTCACATTGCGGAAATATTTGGTTTTCCGTTATCGGCGGCTGCAATCGGTAAGATCATCAGAGAATCAAATATATATTCGACAGAATTCGAGAGTAAGGTTCCGGTATCTATGAAGATATTTGTAGCAATTGATAATGCTATACATGAAACGGGACAGGATGGTGTCCTTGGTAAACCGGCAAGCGAGACCTTATTTGAGGTTTTCAGAGTTGTTGGAGGATGTATAGCTCAGGCTGATGGTGTTGTAAAGAAACAGGAAGAAAAGGATGGCGAAACATATCTCAGGATGCTAAACAATTACATGGACGAGAATCTGATTGTTCGAAAAGAACAGGCGAAAGGATTCACTAAAACCGGTGAAGATATTACTCCGGATAGAATGATGGACATCATGGACAAGATGAATGAATAGCTTCTTTTGGAGGGCTTCTGATGGAAACAAACCTAATGAATTTATTTGGAACAGATCCGAAGCAGCTGGAGGAATATATCCGCCAGATCAAGAGCTATGAGGCTCAGGTGGAGATCATTGAGAAGACTGCGAAGGAAGAGGAAGAACTGAAGAAGAACCGTCCGAACTGGAAGCTTGTTCTGTGGACCGGTATCGCGGGTATTCAGCATCATGTGAATGACAGAAGTGCTGAGGGGAAGAAACTGATCAAGTCACTCGTACCGGGGACGGAGCTGAAACTGGTGCGCGAGAAAAGAAACCAATACGACAGATGGGCGATTGCGATTCATACGGTTGATGGGGTTAAGATTGGTTATGTGACGCGCTATAAGAATGAGACGATTGCGAGACTGATGGATGCAGGATTTAAGTTCCATGCATTTGTGGAGAGTAGGCGCAAATCTAATTATCAGGTGCCTGATGAGCAGAGGGCATTTACGGAGAATTTTGTAGTGCCTTACTCGGTTTGGATGGAATGATTGATGGAGGGAACAGATTATGGGGAACATGGAAGCAGTTGATAAGAGAGTGAGTGAACTAAGAGAACTGACACTGAAAGCGTGCGATGATCTGGACCGCGTTGAGAAGGGTGTGAGTACGTACATCTCCGACGGGAACAGTAAGGAAGTATGCTTGGTGTCGCTGAGCCTTTTTAATATCTATGTGGCGATGTCGGATGGATATATGGATGATAAGGAGGTTGCACTGCTGAACAAGCTGGCTGGGACAAGCTTCTCGAAGGACGATTTTAAGAAGATCATTGACAAGGCAAATGTGCTGACAGAGTCCTTTGCGGAGCAGGTTCCGGTGGTTCTTAGGGCATTTGTTGATGCGGACAATTGCGAGGACAAGGCGTTTGGAAACTGTCCTATTTCCATCGTGCTCTATGATCTTTTTGCAACTTCAGGTGTGTATGTAATGACGGTCAATGAGAAAGTTCTGAGCGAAGAATACGACCATCTGATGAAATACCTGAAGACTATCTATAATTATATCAAGAAGAATCTCAAACATGGTTACAGCGAGGTCAAGAAACCTGAGATGATGCTACAGGAAATACTTGATCTGGCTGAAATGAAAGTGAATAAATCTGTTGGAAAGAAGAACGGAGCGAAGGGCGAAGACGGCTCGGATGACGATGAGAAGCAAAGCGCGGATACGCTGGAGAGTTTGATCGATGAACTGAACTCGATGGTTGGTCTGGACGAGGTAAAATACGAGGTGACATCGCTCATGAACCTCTTTAGGATGAAGAGCCTACGAGAGAAAATGGGGCTTGATATGCCGCCGCTTTCCAAGCATCTTGTATTTTCGGGTAATCCGGGAACTGGTAAGACTACTGTGGCGAGGCTGCTGGCGAAAATCTATAACCAGATAGGTGTATTGTCGAAGGGACACATGGTTGAGGTTGATCGTTCGGGCCTTGTTGGTGGTTACGTTGGCCAAACAGCTATTAAGACCAGTGACGTGATAAAGAGGGCGCTTGGAGGTGTGCTGTTTATAGACGAGGCATATTCGTTGACGCCGGAGGGCTCAGTAAATGATTATGGTGCTGAGTCGATTGATACGATTGTTAAGGCGATGGAGGATAACCGTGATGACCTGGTTGTTATCGTTGCGGGATATCCGGAGCTGATGCAGCGCTTCCTGTCGTCGAATCCGGGACTTAAGTCCAGGTTTAATAAGTTTATACTGTTTAGGGATTATACAGCTGATGAGCTGACGCAGATATTCAAAATATTCTGCAAGAATCATGGCTACAGGGCGTCGCTTCCGGCTATCGATTATGTGAGGAATCATTTTGCGAATCGCTGTAATGAGAAAGAAGAGAACTTCGCAAATGCGCGTGAAGTCCGTAATCTCTTTGAGTATGCACTGAGCAGACAGGCAAACCGCGTTGTTCTTATTTCAGCACCTACGCAGGATGATTTAACGCTCCTTACGAAGGCAGATGTGTCTGGCGAAAATATAGATCTGGGCAAACAGCAGTTCATGGCGCAGCTTGTTATCGACAGCCTGAATAAGGAGAAACGCTACGGAATCGCCGGAGAGTATATGGGCGTAGGCATGGACGAGCTTGAACTGTCAGCGGGTGCTCTCGAAGTGCTCCGCAAGAACCAGATCACGAAGATCTCTGAGTTGCTTGATTATCTTGATACCGGGAAAACTATCGATGACGTGAACGGAATGAATTCGGATATTGCGGAGGAAATCGTCGACGGATTGGGAAAGATCGGGTTTGAGGGGTAGTAGCATATAATAGGATAACTAATATTGTCGCATTCTGAAATCATGAAACTGTGCCTGACCGGTGAAAATGCGAATGAGAAGTGAGCTACATATAGTTGTTTTGCGAGGGGAAATAAACTATGGATAGATTTATATTTGTGTATTTTCTGAAAATATTTGAAGAGGGAATAGTTGAATGGGACCAGTATGATAGTATAGTTGAGACTTGTTTAAAGAGTCTTAAGAAGATCAATAATTCAAGGGTTGATGTGTATACTAAAACTATTGAAGAACATGTTTATGAGAATGGAAATCTTTACTATTGGTCATGTGAAAGTGGTTTTACAAAGGTTTCTACCGAGCAATTCATTAATTGTGATAAAGAAATGAATACAGGAAAAGAGGATATACTGTATGCATTAGACGAAGAATTGAGGCACTTCAAGAGGTCGGATGATAGTCTTTTGATTATGCCAATCATATTATCAGCTTCAAAACCTGGGGTTGATTATAATGAAGGGCTTAATAAGATAAAGAATAATAAACTATTTGACAATATGCTGAGGGTAGGAATAGCTGTTGGTGATAATCCGGATATGAAACTATTGATGAAATTCACAGGCAACAGAATGGCAATATATTCTCCTGATGAGATAGATAGCTTATTTCGAAAGATAAAATGGATTGGTAGCGGAACAAGCTATCAAATGGGCATAGAAAGTATTTCGGAAGTTGATTTTGATCATATTTACGATAGGTCGGTTAATCCTTTGCACAAACTCCTGCTTGAGAATAAAGGGGCATGGAAGAGTTATAGCCTCATGAAAAGGTTGGTCCGTGAATATTTTTCGGATGATAAACTGAGGCGTAATCTTGTTCTGGTTTGCGTTGAGGAACGAATTCCACATGAGATGGTTCGGTTAGAGGAATGTTCAAGTGAACAGTATGATTCGTTTGTTCAGAGGCTAATTGACGCATATGGGTGCCAAAAAGCTGTGGCTGAAAATACTATTAATATGTGGTTGAGAGCTTTGGAAATAAAGAAAGAAACCGATTACTGTGGTATGGGTGACCTTAAACTATCTGTTAGATCTTATAATTGTCTAAAGCGAGCTGGAATTAATACACTTAAGGAACTACGTAATAAAACGCCGGAAGAGATGATGGGGGTTCGTAATCTTGGAAGAAAATCTCTGGAGGAGGTTCTGGCTAAGCTGAAAGAGCTTGGATTATCATTGAATGACGGTACTAATCCGGAGAATACAGAAGATGCAGAAAAGAATCATCCTGGACGCGCAAAATGCGATAAGCTTCGTGAAATCAGAAAGAAGATTGCAGAGGCAAACGGTATAGATTTTAAACCGGCCGAATGCCATCATAAAGGACCATGTCTTGGAACCTGTCCGGTCTGTGATGAAGAAGTTAAATATCTCGATAGAGAACTTCAGAAGAAGAAAGACAGAGGAGAAGAGGTTTATTTGTCAGGCCTATCGGTTGTGAATTCACGTGATGAGAGTGACGATGAAGAATTTGTTGATATGGGGCGTGTTGAAAAGCCGGATATAGATAATGATTTTCAGGATGGTTATCAGAGCAATTATAAATATGATACCCCGATACAAGGCAGAATGGATTTTGATACTGATTAATTAACTGCTTGTAATGATTGATATTGTGAGGAAAAAGCTTGGAAAATAAATATCCAATATATCATATAAGCCGTCTAAGAATGGGGATAGATGGCAATGGAATCAGGACGCTCGTTTTATTAATGGGTTGCCCGTTGAAATGCAAATACTGCGTTAATCCGTTCTCATGGGGAAATCCGGAAGAAGCTGAAATGATGACGGCTGAGGAGGTCTATTCCAAGATATGTATTGATCGTCCGTATTTGCTGGCAACAAATGGAGGGATAACTTTTGGAGGCGGTGAACCGCTTCTATATCCGGGTTTGATTAATGAGATCAGAGGGATCTGTGAACCGGAGATGACAATTAATCTTGAAACAGCGCTTCATGTTCCGTGGGATAATGTAGAAAGTGTTGTAGAAACCATTGATACGTATTACGTGGATATCAAGACTTTAGAACCACAGATATACAAGGGTTATACGGGACAGGAACTTGAACCTGCACTTGAGAACTTGAAGAAGCTGATTGAGATTGCTCCGAAAGATTCGGTTATAGTCAGAGTTCCGCAGATACCGGGATTTGTTGATAAAGCCAAGCAGCTAGAAACTAAAAGAAAGCTTGCTGAAATAGGTGTCACGAAGTTTGACCTGTTTAAATATACGGTTATAAAGTAACGCTGATAGCAGTATGTGTACTGGCTTTAGGATATATATTTATATCTGCTTTGATAATAATCACTGCGGGATATATGAGCGAGATAAGTGATAAGAAGGATGAGACAAAAGAGTCATCTGAAAGTGAAGATGATTTTGAACTGGAAGTGTGATCATAATTCAAGTTCAGCTTGAATAAATATTATAAATCTCATGACGCCCTTGCTGAACATTTAACGTATTTTCTTGTATCATGGAATCATAGAAAAAGGCAGGATTACGTTACGTAACTGCATCCGTTGATAATTTGGATTACGTATTTTACAATGTTCTAAAAGATGAACAGGAGGTGTGCTATATGGGATTTGATGATTTTGATTTCAATGATCCGATGGATGATCTGGACTATTTTGAGTACATGAATCGTATCGGTATGTATGATGACGATGATATTGAACCGGAAAATGATCTCGAAGATGACCTTCTGATGTCCGGGCTTGATCCGATTGATCTGGAGTTTATGTCGGCATCGGCGAGAAGGCGGACACTTGAGGATGCCGGGCTTGATCCAGACGATTATGATGATCTGGACTTTTCGAGTTACAGTTCGCGAGCGTCGGGTTGCTCACGGTATTCCGGGACGGCTGGAGCTACAAGAACGTCTGCGACGAATAGTACGAGTCGATTCTTTGTAACACGGGATGGAGCGGTGCGGCCATCTGCTGGCGGTGGTTCGTCAACAAATAGACCTACAGTGACACCATATAATGCAGCTAAAAGACCGACGGTAAATCGTTCTACAAGGTCAAATGGTAAGTGGAGCCTGCTGGAGTTCATAATATTCGTGACAATATTTGGTATTATTGCATTTGCCCTCGAGGCAATTGTGGGGGAGATAATTGCAACAGCAGTGATAATTATTATTGGCATAGCTGTTTTGAAATCATAAAAATGTATTTTCTATTGCCTTTTGTAGTGCAGAAAGGAGAAGTGGCTTATGGGATTTTTTGACGATGATGAGAAGAAGGATTGGGACTTTATTGATTTCATGAACAAGACCAACCTCTATGAAGAGGATGAGATTGATGAAGAGCAGGAGCTTGAGGACGAGCTTATAATGTCCGGACTTGACAGAGACGAGCTTGAAATGATGGATGAAGACGAACGCAGAGAAGCTCTGGAAGATGCCGGCTTTGACGTGGATGATTTTGATTTTTGATGATACGCTAATAGAGATATGAATTTAAAGATATTTACAAGAAAGAAATATATCATCATCCCGCTTCTCCTCATGCTTTTAATACTCACTAGCTGCGGTTCAAAAGATAAACAGGAAAAGACCACTGACCAGACCACAAATACAGCGGAGAGTAATAACACAAAAAGCTATCGTCAGATATCTCAGGAGGAAGCGAAGGCTATGATGGAAGCTGATGATGGTCATATTATCGTGGATGTTCGCACGCAGGATGAGTTTGATGAGGGGCATATTCCCGGAGCAATCTGTATTCCAAATGAAAGTATTGGCGATAAGCAGCCTTCGGAGCTCCCTGATCTTGATCAGATCATCCTCGTCTACTGTCGTTCCGGAAGGCGAAGTAAGGAAGCATCACAGAAGCTCGCGGATATTGGTTATACAAGGGTTTATGAGTTCGGCGGCATCATTGACTGGACCGGAGAAGTTGTAAAAGGTGATGATAAATAAAATCATATGTTTATACAGGGGTGAAGAGTAATTGAATAATCACCACTAAAAGTCGGAATTATTGCCATGTGCAATAGTTCCGAACTATTTTATTTGACACATGAATAATTATGTGATAATATTCATGGTGAATATACGAGGTGAAATATTCATGATATTTAACCATAAAGTTGACATCAAAAGCATAGAAAGTAGATTACCCTAAAAAGGAGAGATAACATGGCTGGTGGCTTTACTGATGAAGAGAGAGCAGCTATCAGAGAGAAACTGATATCTGCGGGATATGAACTTATCACTGATTGTGGAATAAAGAAGATGACTATAGCGATGGTCGCAAAGGCGGCGGGTGTGGCTGTTGGTTCATTTTATAATTTTTATGATTCGAAGGAAGAATTCGTTGTGGCTTTGATCAGTGAAACAGAGCAAAAAGCGATGGCGAAAATGATGACCAATTTCTCAGAGGACGGTACTATCGAGCTGAAGAGATTCCTGGAAGTGTATAGCGAAAATTTCAGACCGGAGAATAATTTCTATCTGCGAATAAGACTTGATGACTGGGTATGGCTTAAAACGCATCTTAAGGGTTCACAGTATTTCAATACAGAAAAGGATCTGGAAAAGTTTGAGTTTTTGCTTCCGCGTATTAAGGGGATAAGAAAAGATATCGATCCGGGAGTTGTTACGAATTTCATTAAATCAATATATGCAATGTATCAGAACAGGGATTCACTATTTGAGGATTCGCTTCAGACGAATGTAGATCTTATATTTGATACATTATACAGATACATGAAGGACTAAAAGTGAGGTGAGTTATATGATATTAGCGGTTATTGAAGGAATCTTACTTAGTTTTACGCTGCTTATGATCTGCGTGGTCAGTATCAGGAATGGTGCGGTTGGCGGAGTGCATTACTATGAAAAGGATGTGCAGGATAGAGTAGTGGAAATGGGTTTGATCACTGAACAAAAGATAAAGAAAAATCAAAGTCTGTACGGTATCCCGTTCTTTGTAATGATTATCATAGTTGTTCCAGTCATGGTATTTTACCTGAATGAGGCTTCCGGGTTTGTGGAAGGATTCATCCAGCTTCTGACAGCTTACATGATCTGCAATCTTTTTGACCGACTCTTCATTGACTGGTATTGGGTTGGTCATACAAAAGCGTGGATCATTCCGGGGACTGAGGATCTTATGCCATATATTCCTAAAAATGCAGTGATCAGAAAGTGGCTGCAATCTATGATCATGTATCCGGCATTTGCGGCGTTTCTGGCATTTGTTTTCACGAAGTTTATAGTATAAGGTGAAGAAAAATTTTCTGATAAATAATTGTATATTTCTCCAATTTAGCGCATAATATTTGTTAAGGGGAAACTTATAAAGTTACGGCAAAAATGACATTTGGTAGTTGTTTTTGCCGTGATTGATTTGTAGCGATAATACCCTAGGAGAATAAGAATGTATTCGTTATTACTTGCAGTAATTTATCTGATATTTATGAGCCTTGCCTTTGATGAAGCGCGGGCAGCGGGCGTGGAAATACTGTATTTGCAATGCCATGTGGAACCGGATTCGCTGGTGATAGTGGAGGGACCACGATAAGAGAAACAATAATTTGGAGGATGGAAAATGGTTGAACTTAGAAAACTGGAGCAATCCGACAGAGAACAATTTATAAAAGATAATAAATCAGCATACAATGCCGGTATTTATGACGAAAGGATAATCATATCAAAGTTATGAGAGAATGCGGCTTCAGATCTGTTAATCTGCTCTGGACTTCATATCTTCAGGCGGGCTTCTGGGCTGTGAAGTAGATTTGCGATTATGGTTCAAAAGAAGATAGTCAATAATGTAAATGAGATAGAGGTAAGGAAAATGTCCATATTCACTGAACTTAAAGAGCTTGAAAAAGAAATTGAAAAAACAGACTACGAAGATGGTCAGATTTCTTTTAACATCTGGTGTGAACTTGTTCCAATGGATATGTCAGACCTGAATTCTTTAAAAGACATCCTTGTAAAGAATAAGGTTATAGCATCGGAAGATAACGTAACATTGACAAAAATAGATGAGCCGGCTGCAGATATGGAACCAATCTGTCAGGAGTGGCATTTTGGAGCTGAGATCACCTCCAGACTCGTTAAAATAGCAGAGAATTCAGACGGATACTATAGTGTGTGGGCGGACGGATCTTATGCAGAATATGGTTATTTGTGGAGTACCTGCCGTATTTTGCAAAAGGGAAATGAATCTGTCGTTATTGAGTTTTATATTTGTGATTAGTTCTGTCCAAGGGAAACGTGGAGGAAAAGTTTTGGTATACGAATTGGAAGATACAACGAAGGTTAAAGAATATGAAAAACTCGGGATGACCGAACGTCGATATGAGAATGTGGAC
>JAEEGL014626663.1_pt1 | contig 23506 bp, 16 predicted proteins | sample 9134231 | NCBI WGS metagenome assembly JAEEGL01 (sample SAMN16246548, study PRJNA631951) | gut metagenome | biome: gut microbiome; feature: rumen; material: fiber-attached | host: Bos | place: Iran: Karaj | collected 2018-10
GAATTAATATAAAATATTCTAAAAATAATATATCAACAGAATCAATGGAAGATTCATATGAAGAATACAAGAATGTATATATAAAGCAAATAAAAAGAAATTCAAAATCAATAGAAGAAAAAACATATGAAAAAATTAAAAAAAAAAAATTAAAGGCTCCAGATTTTGATCAATTTATTTCAAGAGAAGATTTTGAAAAATTAAATGACAAATCATCAGTAATTCCATTTTCATTACCAAATTATAAATATGTAAGACCAAAGCCAATAATGATGTTAATATATGATAGAAAAAAACATAAAATAAATAAAATAAAATCATCATCTTTAAAAAAAATGGATAATTCATATTATTTTGATCCATATAAAACATTAGATAAATATAATAATCATAAAGTTATTCATGCACCTAATTTTAATTTAATGACTTCAAGACCTGATGATGGTAATCCTTTACCTGTTTATATGAAACATATTTATAGTAAAGCTTCATGTTATAATATTACTGCTTTAAGTTTAAAAATGAATAATTACTCCAATTCAAATTTTTCTAAGGTTTATACTAGCTTTTTCCCTAAAAAAAGCTTTAATCAATTAATTAATTTAAATTTATTAAATTCACAAAAATTCTTAGAAAATATTATTGGAAATAAAGATAAATTCATTCAAAAACATTCTCATATTGGAAAAGTTATGAAGTTTTATAATAAAAATTATGATGATTTACTTAAAGATGAATTAATTTCTAGATTTGATAATGTTACTTATAAAACTATAGAAAGAAATAAATCTGTTGATGTGAGAGAAATGGAAAAATATCTTTTAAAAAGTATTGAAGAAGGATAAAATTATTTTATTTAATTTATATATATATGTTTTTTTATTTTCATATTTTTTTTAAATATAATTATTAATTTCTATTTTGTTATTTTTTTTGATGAAATTTATAAATTTTAATTTTAATGAAATATTCTCTTACAAAAAGAGAAAATGATGAAATTGATTGTATATTAAATTCAGGAATAAATCAAATGAAAAATTCAAATCTAATAAAAAAATCATATAATGAAGATATAAAGCCTTTCTTAACAAATAATTCATTGAATTTTTCTGGAAGTTCCTTTAATAACTCAAATCAAATATATAACTGTTTTGCAGAAGGAAATTTAAATAATAATAATTTTCAAAAAACAAATTCATTTGAAATAAAAAAAAGCTATGATGATATAAATGATGTTTTAAAAAATTTAAGTTTTAATTATTCAAAACCAAAATGTGAAATTTACAATAATAATGAATACATTCAAAATAATTATAATTTTAATTATGGAAATTTATCTCCTGAAGATTATAAAATAAGTAAAAAATATGTTATTGATGATAATGTAAGTAATAATATTATAATTGATAAAATAACTGAAAAAGAAATAGAAATAATGAAAATAAGAAATGAATTAGAACAAGATGAAAAAATAAAAATAAATTTAAAAGAAGAAATAAATAAATTAGAAGAAGAATTATCAAAAGAAAGAAAAGAAAATAATAAAAAAAAAGAAGAATTAGAAATAATTAGAAAATATAGAAATGAATGTGAACAAATGCAATTTAAATTTGAAACTTTAATGAGACAATTTCATAATAGTGAAGAAATAAGACAAAATCAAAAAAATTTATTACAAAAAATTCAAAATGATATTGATTGTGTTAGACAACAGTCTTTAAATAAAATTAATCAAATTGAAATGATGAAACAAATTAATTTTGAAAATGAAATTAAATACAATGAAGATGATGAATGTTGTAATAAACAAAATAAAAAGAAAAAAAAAGGAAAGTCAAAATCTAAAGAAAAAAATAAAAAATGAAAGAATAATATATTTAATTTTTTTTTATTCAATTTTTAAATTAAAATTTTTTATATTACTAAAATATAAAAGATTATTTAATGTTAAAAAAGGAAATTATTTTAAATACTCTTATATATAAATTTCCAATTTACTTTTTCCAAAAAATTTTCGATTATTTAAATTGCTTATCTTTACAATTCATAAATATATCTTTTAAACTTTTACTTATCATACTTGTATTATTTTTTAAAACAAATAATTTATTTATTTCAAAACAAGAAGAATAATTTTTTTTTTCTTTTTCAAAAATAACACTTGGTTTTATTAAACTGCTTTTTTGTTTAATTAATTTATTTTTAAATAAATATTGGTCACTATAATTTTTCCAAGACAAAAATTTTGAACTTTCATGTTTTAAAAAAATTTTTTTTTCTCTTAATTTACTTGAAGAATTATTATGAGAAATTTTTTGAAATTCAAAAAAAAGAGGTTTTTTATTATATTTATTTGAATGATTTGTAGGAAAATAATCCATATTTTGTATATTTTTATCAGGTGAATTTTTATTTTTTGTTAATATAAGTTTTAATTTTTTATTGTTAAATTTTAATACTTTTTCTTTTTTATCTAATTTTTCTAATATTTTTCCTTTTGATTTCTGTATTTTTAATAATATTAAATTTTTATATTGATTTTGTCTATTTTGCATTTTTAAATTTACATTTTTAATTTCTTCAATTCTTTTAATATATAATTTAATCTTCTCATTAGTTACAAATCTAATTTGTTCTTTTAATTCTCTTGTTGAAAGTTTATATAAATCAAAAAAAGGAATTTCTAAAATTTGAGAATTATCAAAATCACATTTTAAATTAAAAAAATAAGTCTGCATTTTATAAGAAAATTCTATATCTCCAATAACTTCTCCTTTACCAACATTAATTAAATGATATTCTATATTATTATCATAACTATTATTTATTTCATAATTTAAATTTTGTTTTGTATTTCCACTTTTTATTATTTCATTATTTGAAAAAGATGATAAATCATATTCATTTAAAAATTGAATTTTAGAATTAAAATATAATTTAAAACTTCCTTTTCTAATTATAATTAATCTATCACAAGGTTCATTTTTTTTACAAACATATTCATTTTTTTTATATTGTTTCTTAATAATTTTAGTGTATATTTTATCAAAGAAATCGAAATAAATATTTTCAAACATTTTTAAACCTCCTAAAAAATTTAAAATATCTTGTTTTTCTAAAAAATCAGTTTTTTCAAATATAATAATATAATCATTTAAACTTAATTCTCCAACAACACAAAAATTAGTAGCAGCTTCACTTAATACTTCTCTTTTATGTTTTTTCATATCATTAAAACCATAAATTTCTCCTTTATTAACATAATAATCAGGGTCTTTAAATATATGTGAAGATAATGAATTTTGAAAAGCATTTACTATTTTATCAATAAATTTTAATTTATGCATTTTATTCTTATTTAATTTATATTCTTTTGGTTTTTTATATATTATTATTTTCCCTTCTAATATAAAAGACATGCTTGATATATTTTCTCTATAACGATATAATGGTTCTCCTCCTCTTATTATTTTTATTTCCATTCTTTTTATTATATTTGAATACATTATTTCCCCATTTTCATTGTTTTTTATTATATTTTGAAAACATGGATAATTCTGTAACTCATTATATAATATTTCATTGTCTTTTTTTGTTCTTTTTTTTAAAAAATATATTCTTTTTAATTTTTTATTCTCAAATGTTATTGTTTCTATTTTTATTTGATTTGATAATTTTAAATGTAAATTTTGAAATATATTCATTTTTAACTTTATTGTTATATTTTATTTAGAATTTAAAAAAAAATCAATTATAAAATTTTCAAAAATTATTCAAACACCCAAAATAGCTTAAAAAATATTTAATATAATTAAAATTAAGTTTTTGGCTCTTAATGAATATTTACTAAAATTTATGTTAAAGGAAGAAGAAGAAAATAATATTGATTTATCAAACCACAAAGAATCAAAAGAAACAAATTTTTCTTCTTTTGATGATTGAACATTATTCAGTTTTGATAATCAAGATAGTCAAATAAATAATAATAAAAATGTTTATGAAGTAAATAAAATAACAATTATTAATATTTGAATAAATCTCAATAAAAGCTAAGTGTTCGATAATTAAATTTTTTGTATTAAAATAGTTTAATTCTTTTATCTATTATAATTTATAAATAATAACAATTATTTAGATATATAATAAAAAGAAAAATATATACTAAAGTAATTTCATTAAAATTATAAAAAATTATAATAATTTCCCAACAAAAAAAAAAAAAAATATTAAATTTAATTTTTTTTATTTCCTTTTAATCTTCATTTATATCTAAATATATAATTATTTAATTTTTTCTTTTTCAAAACTGTTAATTTATTTAAATTATATTTTTAATTTTATTATTTATTTTAATATTTTTATGTAATGATTAAAGTAAAAATTAGATATCTAATAACAATTATTATATAAATAATTTTCAACAAAAATATTTGATGAAAAAATAAATAAAATTAAAAAAAGGTTTTTTTAAAATAATTATTTATATACATCGAAATAATGATTATTTTAATAAAAAAAAATAATATTATATATAAAATAACATAAATAATAATCTTAATGAAAAAAAAGATAAATTTTAGGAAATAAAATAAAAAAAATATAAGAAAATATATAAAGAGAATAAAAAGTTTAATAAAAAAAAGAATGACTTTCCCTTTTATGTGAATAAAATTAATAATTTTAATTGAACAATATTTTTAAGACTTTATTTAATAAATATAAAAATGTTTTTCTTTTTATATCATTTATTAAAAAAAAAATAATAGTTACATATATTTCATTCAAAATAATATATAATTTTTAAAAATTGTAAAAATAAAAAAAATGAAAAATAAAGAAAAACTAAATTTTTCAAACAAAAAAGGTGATTTACATTATATATGGAAACAAACACAAGGTGATATGTCATTTTATAATTATAATATTACTCAAAATTATCCTTTAATAATAAATTTTCCAAAATCTAAATCAAAGAATAATTATGTTAATTCTAATAATAATAAAAATATCATTAAATATAATAAAAATGAAGAAGAAGAAGAAGAAGAATATAATATAAAAATAGAAGATGAAGAAAAAATAAATAAACAAAATTTTGATGAAAAACATTTTTTTGAATTTTTAAAACAAAAAAGATTAAATAAAATTTATCCAAAACAAGAAATAGAAGGATTAATAAACAAAAAAACATTATTACCAAAACAAAATAATTTATTAAGAGAAAATAGTCCTTTAACAAATAAAAATGAAAATGAAGATTTTTCAATTGATAAATTATTAAATGAATTAATAAATACTAATGATATTCAAAATAAAAGTAAAATAATTCAAAAATTATTAATTGAAAAAAAAAAATTGCATAAAGAAAAATTAGAAAATTTTTATAAGGGAATTTCTAACTTTTTAAAAGAAAAAAAAGAAGATGTTAAAGAATGGATTTCTTTAGAAGAAAAATTTATGAAAATTGAAAATTTAACTTTTAGTATTTGTAAAGAATTAACAAAATATATTAAAATTCAACAATCAGAAAAAATTCAATCAGAAAATATTACTTCAAAAGATTTTTTAAGAATTCATTTTATTGGTTCTATTAAAGTTAAAATGAATGATTTTAATTTAACTTTAAAAAGTTATAAGTAATATATATTTATTTAATATTATTTTAGTACTTTATATTCAAAGGAAAATATAAAAACTTTTATACAAAAGTATAATCCTTATCTTAATATTCAAAATAATGTTTTTTTAAAGAACACACTCAAAAAAAAAATTCAAGATGTTTTTCAAATAAATAATATTTCAATTTCTGAAGAAATAACTAATAATTTATTTTGTTTAATTCAATTAAGTCATATTAATAATTTTAAAGGGCAAAAAATAAATTTAGAAAAAAAATTTTCAGAAGCACTTTTAAATATTGGAGTTTCAAATAATAAAAATTCAGATTATAATAAAGAATTTTATTCTCATAATTCAAATAATTTTCATTTAGATGATTATATTTTAAATGATCAAAATAAAGAATTAAATATTAATATTGATGAGATTAATGAAGTCATAAAAAATGTAGAACAAGAAATAAAAGAAAATAATTTACCAACTGAACCTAAGAAAAGTAAACAATATAATATTAAACAATTTTCTTTTGAGGATTTTGTTATATTATCTAAGAAAGATAATCATCATAATGAAGAATAATATTCTCTATTTAAATTATAATTTCCAAAAATATTATTTCAAAGAGAAAATAATTAAAATATTGTTTAAATATCTTATTTTCAAAATGAAAAATATATTACAATTTATTAATGGTTTTAAAAAAAATATAAATATTAAATTATTTTTCTCTATAATCATTTATTTGAGTATATCTTGATTTGCCGTGAATTAATTAAATAAAGTTAAAAAATAGTAATTTTATTTATATAATATATAAATTATATTAATTTATCATTAAACAATATAACTTTATATTTTAATTATATTTATATAAATTATATATATTTTCCATTTTTAAATTATAAATTCTATTTTTTTAAATCTTTAAGTTGAGAAGAAATTTCTTTTTTGATATTATTTAAACATTGAGAAATTTCAATTTTAAATATATCTTTTAAAGTTTCACCTCTTTCTTTATAAGAAGATAAAGCATAATCTTTTTTATAAAAAAACTCTTTTTCAATTTTATTTAATTCTTCATTTTTATCTTTCAAAACAGAATTATAAATAATATTGTTTATATTTTGATTATTTGAATCATCAATATAACTTTTTAACCTATATAAATCATTATCATATTTTATATTAATTTCATTAATTTTACTTATTTTTTCACTGTAAATTTCATCTAAAGCTGAAATATAATCAGTTTGAGCATTTGTTATTTGATATATATTTTCAAAAGATAAAAAATCTTTAATAGGAGTAAAATTAATTTTTTGATTTAATTCATTTTCAAAATCAGAATTTAATCTTTTTTTTGGAACTTTAATATCTTTTTGATTTTGTTTTACTTCTTTTCTGTTTAATAAAATTGGCATTTTTTTTGACATTATAGGTTTACTATTTGAATGTTTTAAAGTTTTATTTTTTATATTTTGTTTTTTTCTTTTGTTACTTTTATTTGTTTGATTTATTATACTTTCATATAATACAATACTTTCATCATCTTGAAAAAAATTAGGATTATCTAAATCAATAGAAATTTTAGAAATATTTACATTTTCAAAATTATCATTCATTTCTATTTTATTTTGACAAATTATTAATATAATTTTATATACAATAATTTAACAATTAAAATAATTTCTGATTAATGAAAGTTGAGAAAAAAATAAAAACTAAATTATACAAAAAACCAAATGAATCAGGAAGAAATAGAGCTTTATTAAATTATCAAAATAATACTTTGAGATTTTCAAAAAATTCCAAATCAATGACAAATTCACTTTTAAATGATTCAAATGCATTAAGAAAATCAGAAAGATTTGATACTGATATAGCTCTTTATTCTAAAATATATGGTGATAAAATAAAAGAAGAAAAAAAATTTGAAAGTTTAATTAAAACTTTAAATAATACTGTTTTTACAGATTTAAAAAACAGTAAAAATAATAAACTTGAGGAATTTAAAAAAAAAAATAAAATCGTTAATGATTTAGAAAAAACAATAAAAAAAAATAAATATTCATTAGAAAATATTAATAAAAGTAATTATCTAACAAATAAAAAAAATAATTCATTAGTATATGAAAATTATAGTTTACAACAAATGAATCATCATAATGATAAAGAAATAAATTCTATAAAAAAGTTAATAGAAAAAATGAAAAATCAAATTGAATCTTTTAATAAAAATTCAAGAGACAATAATTTAGAAAAAAAAAAAATTGAAAAAGAACTTGAATTAAATAAAAAAGATTGTAAAGAAATGAATAAATCAATTAATGTTTTATTAATTGATATTAAAACTATTAAAAGTGCTATTTTTGATTATAATGTTAAAATTAGTAAATTAAGAAAAGAATTAAATAAAAATTTAACTAAAGGAAATAATTTAAATAAAGAAGTTGAATATTTAATTAAACATTATAGTAAAAAGAAATAAATATTTTTATTTAATTTTTAATGTTAAAAAACAATTTTTTTTTAAATTATTTATTTTTTTTCTTAAAAAATGAGTTTAATAACTCCAAAAAATAAAATAAATATTCCTTCAAATCAAAAAGTTCTTCCATCAAATATGTTAAATAATCATACTTTATTAATGATAAATTCAAATGATAAAAATAAAAAAATAAAAAATGAAAAAAACTTAATTTTTGATTCAATAAATAACATAAATGAAAATCAAGGAAAAAATAAGAATAATTATTTTGAAATTTTAAAAGATAAAATATTTAGTCCTGAAAATATTTTAAAACCAGAATCAAAAAATCAAAAAATATTTTCAGAAATATCAAAAAAATTAAAAAATATAAAAAACAATATAAACATAAATTTATTTTTATCTTCAAAAAATAAAAAGAATGAAAAAAAAGAGATAAAATATCTTCCAGAGAAAAATATATATTTCAAAAATAAAAAAACATTATTTTTAGATTTAGATGAAACATTAGTTCATTCATCATTTAAATCTTTTAATAATAAAGAAGAAATAATTTTTGATATGTTATTTGAAGAAAAAAAACATACAATTCATGTTTTAAAAAGACCTTTTGTAGATGAATTTTTAAATCAAATGTCAAATTTATTTGAAATTGTAATTTTCACTGCTTCAATTTCAGATTATGCAAATCCACTTTTAAATAAATTAGACATTAATAATAAAATTTCCTTTCGATTATTTAGAGAACATTGTACTCCTTCTGGAAATTTTTTTATTAAAGATTTAAGGAAAGTAAATAGAAATTTAAAAGATGTTATTTTAATTGATAATAATCCTATATCTTATTTATATAATAAAGATAATGGAATTCCTATTTTAACTTGGCATTCCATTAAAAGTGATAATGAATTAATTAAATTAATTCCTTTATTAGAATATTTAAGTCAGTGTGATGATGTAAGAAATGTTATTAAAAAAGTAATTAATGGAAATTTTATTAATTATCATGAAGTTAATAAACTGTTAAACAATAATAAAAATAAAGAAAATATTAAAGAAAATAATAATAATTCTAGTAATAAAAATAAAGATTTTTTTGGTTTAGGAAATTTATTAAGTCAAAGAAATAATAAATCTCTTTTTAATAATACTAGTAATAATAATAATAAAGATAAAAATAATAATAATACTGAAAATAAAAATGATAATGTAATAAAGTATAAATTTTCAAATTATTATTTTAATCCTCATGAAAGGAATTCTATAAGAGACAATTTAAATGATTTAGAACCAAGAAAATCAAATAATTTATTTGATGATAAAATATATTCAGAAAAATATAATACATTTTATAATCCAAAAACAACTTCAGTTATTGAAAAAAAATATGGAGAAAATTTCATTAAATCTATTTTTGATAAAGGAAAAAAAAATGATTTAATTATATCTTCAAATTATTCTAATTCTTCTTCTAAAAGTTCAAGTGTGAAAAAAGTAATGAAGAAAAATTATTATAATAAATTAATAGATATGAATGAGAAAAAAAATAATAAAGAAGAAAAAGAAAAATTCGATACTTTTCATAGAAATAATCCAAGTATAATTAATAATAATATTAATATAAATCCAATTAATTTGCCTTCTCGTTCAGTTGAAAAAAATATTTTTTCTTTTAATAAATCTAAATTTCATGAATCAAAGATTAATGCTTTTAATTCCAAAATTTCAAATGAAAACAATGATAAATTAAATATTGAAAGAAATAAAACATTTGAAAGCTTCTCTTTCCTTTCTAATAATAAAAATAATAATGTTAAAACAATTAGAAATAATTCAAATATTTTTAAAGATAGATATCAAAGTAATAGTGGAAATTATTCTTACCTTAAATCGAATTTTTTCAGTTGAATATATATTATTTAAGAAATTTTATATATATTATACAAATTTTTAATATTATTTTCCCAATAATTTATTTTGTAAGAAAATATCATGTAGATAAAAATTATATTTTTAAATAAATTAATTAACATAATATTACTATAAATATTTAGATAAATTTTTTTATCAAATCTAAACATTTCAAAATAAAATAAAAAATATTTTAAATTCAATAAAATAAAATTAATAATATATAAATAAAAAAATTATTTGATACAATAAATACCAGTGAATTAATTAAATAAAAAAATAATTCAATATAATTTGAATCAATAGTAAAAGAAGCTTTTCAAACAATCAATAAAAATAAAAATTGAAAAAAGTCAATTATATAAATGTATGAAAGAAGTTATAAATGATTTAATATATCATCTCCAAAAAAAATAGAAGAATTATTTACAAAATTGATGTTGATAAAAATGGTGTTATTGATTATGAAGAATTTAATGCTTTGACTAAGGAAAATATGATTAAATTAATAAATGAAATATATTAGAAAAAATTAATATTAAGTTTTGATTCAATCTTTCTTTTTGAATTATTTTATTCATTAAATTTTTATTATTTTATGAGAAATTTATGCCTTTTAGATATTATTATTTTTCTTTTATTCTTTTTCAATTTTAATTAATTAAAAAAATAAAAAATATTGTTATAAAGAAGTTTAATATAATATGTACATAAACATTTATAAATTAAATTTAAATATATATGTTTAAAATCACATTTTTAGAAGAACAATAGTAATAAGATATAAATATAAATTTTAAACTAATATAATATTTGAAACAAATAAATCAAAAATTAATTGAATTAAATATTAAAAATAATACAATAATGATATTTTAATTTAGTTTTTGTTCATTAAATTTATATAGAAAAAAGTAAAATATTATATAAAAAAATGGATTCAATTAATTCTCCAAAAAAATCACCTTCGAAAAACCAAAATAAATATTTAAATGATATAATATTAGAAACTAAAAATTCAAAATATATATTAATTGAAAAAATAGGTTCAGGGGCAACATCAAAAATTTATAAAGGATATGATGAATTAGATAAAGAAAAAAAACTATATGCTTTTAAAATAATAAAACAAGAAAAATTAGGAAAAGCAAGTATAAATATAATAAAAAACGAAATATCATCTCTTCAAAAATTATCTCATCCAAATGTGATAAAAATATATGAAAATGATTTTGGAAATTTTCAAAAGAATAATAAAGAAACAAAACAAGTATTTTTTATAAAAATAGAATATTTACCAAAAGGATCTTTATTTGATTATATATATGAAATAAAAAAACCATTTTCAGAAAATCAAGCAAAAATAATAATAAAATCCTTAATAGAATCATTAGAATATATTCACAAAAATAATTTATGTCATAGAGATTTAAAACCAGAAAATATAATGTTTGATGAAAATTATAATTTAAAAATAGTAGATTTTGGTTTTGCTGAAAAATTAAATTTATATCCAAATGGTAAATTAATAAATATTTTAGGAACTCCTTCTTATTCTTCACCAGAATTATTATTACAAAAACCATATTATGGAATTTCAAATGATATTTTTGCAATTGGAGTTATTTTATTTATTTTAGTCACTGGGAATATGCCTTTTAAAGTTGCAGTTAATGAAGATATTAATTATAATTTAATTATTAATAATCAGATGGAAAAATTTTGGGAATTTAAAAATATTAATTTATCTAATGAATTTAAAGAATTATTCTCTGGTTTAGTTAATTTCGATTATACTTTAAGACCTAGTTTAAGTGAAATTAAATTTTTTAAATGGATTAATAATATTACATTAAATGATATTAATGAATTAAAAAAGACTTTAAAAGAAAGATTTAAATTGTTTTCCCAGAAAAAAAATAAAAATATATTTATCAATAATAGTAATTTTATAAATTGTAAAAAAATTAAAAATCCTTTTGATTATAAAGACAATGTAAAAGTTATAATTGGAAATAAAACTTTGAGGAATAAAAAAAAGGATGTTATGGTTAAGAATAATGTAAATAAAAAACAGAAATTAAAAGAAGAAAATACATTAAGTAATAATAAAATTAAACTAATTTTTAACAATAATTCAAATGATTCTAATGTTGAGTCTATACTTTCTCAATTATTAAATTAAAAAAACTACTTTTTAATCAAATGTAGTTTTTTGTTGGTATATTAAGAAAATATGTGTTTGTTTTATATATAAATATATAAATTATTAAACATATATTTTCTTTTACATTCAAAATAAATTTATTATATTTTTTTGCAGGTGCAAGTTTACATTTTAAAGTGTTTTAAATATGTAAATATATATATGTAATTTAATCAAATAGAATAAATAATTTATTTTTTTATATTATATAAACTATTAATAAAAATTAAAAAAGGGTTTCATTATTTTATATATAGAAAATTTCATTTTAATCATCACATAAATTTATTAAATTATATTAATATTAATATTTTGTTATATAATTATGTTTTAAAAACAAATTACAATTTTTATCACATAAATGAAAAAAAAAAAATTAGATAAGAATTTTTATGTGAAGATAATAAATCAATATGCAGATAATTATAAATTATTAGAAGAAGAAAATAATTCTTTAAAAAATGAGAATAAAGATTTAAAAACAAATTTAAATGTAAACAAAGAAATAATAGAATCATTTTTTAAAAAAGGAGATGAAAAGAACACATATTTATTATATCTAAATAATCTAAAAGAAGAAATAAAACAAATAGAAGAAAAAAATGAGAAATTAAAAAATGATAATATTGATTTAAATCAGAAAATAATAAAAAATGATAATACAATGTCAGAATTTTTAACAAAAAAATCAGATAGAACAAGAGAAATTAAAAATAGAATTTTTATCTTAGAAAATATTATAGTAAAGAAAAATTCAGTAATTGAAAATTTAAAAAAAAAATATTTATCTTTACAAGAAACAAAAGATATTGATATTGATAAAGAACCAAGAGAAGTATATATTGCAGAACCGAATGAAAATTTATTAATATTATTTAATGATTTAAATTTATATAAAGAAGCTTATGAAAAAATATTAAGAAAAATAAAAGGTTATAAACAAGAAATAGAGAATTTAAAAGATAAATTAAGAGAAAAAAATGTAAATAATATGCAAAATTTTTCTACAAAAATAATAGATGAAATAATTCAAAAACAAACAAAAAAAAATTGGGAAACTGATGAATGGTTTGCAGTCTTAAATTATTTAAATATTAATAATAATGATATTACAAATAATACTCATAATAATAAATTTATGTGTAAATTACTTGATGCTATTGAATTATTAAATAGAATCTTAATAAAGAGAAATAATAAAATAATAGAATTAGAAAAAGAAATTGAAAAATTAAAAGAAAAAAATAAAGATTTATCATCTGAAAATATTAATTTATTAAAAAATGTTTTTATGTTAAAAGGATTAAAAGGTCATTATGGAAATAAATTTAAAAATAATAAATTAATGAGAGCAAGTGGACAATATATTAATGCAAATATATCAATGATAAATAATTTTTCTTTAGATGAAAATAATAAAATTTTTTTATTAAAAGATTTATTTAATAAAAATAATAACAATTATTTATCATCTAGTCAATCTATGATTGTTGAAAATAATATTAGTACTCATAAAAATATTCCTTCTCAAAGTCTTAATTATTCTAATTTATCTATTAGAAATAATATGAATAAAACAAATTATACTCAATCTAGTGATAGTGAAATTTTAAATGATAATGATGTTTTGAAAAAATTAAATCAAAGTAATAACTTAATTAAAAAATATGTAAGGAATAATAAGAGAAAAAAAAGTGAAAGTAATAGAGAAAAATTAAATAAACATTTTAATATTAATTCTGATAATTAATTTTTCATTTTAATTAAAAAATAAGTTTAATTAACAAAGAGATAGTTTTTTAATTATGTTTAATTCTTAAGTATAAGTTTATTAAATGAATATAATAGTATAAATTAATAATGAAAAAAATTTTAAATAAAATTAAACGAAAATAAAAAAAAAACAATTAAAAAAAAAATTCATAAAATGGAATCAAATCTAAAAGATTATTTAAATTTTGCAAAAGATCCAGAAATAAAAAAATCAGTAAACAACGAAACAATATTATTTACAGATAAAATAATAAAAATAAACAGATATGGAATGTCTCAAGAAAGAAATATTATAATAACAAGTTGGGGAATATACAATTTAAAAAAAAAATGTAAATATATATAATTAAAAAATTATAGCTGTAAAAAGGAGAATTCCCTTAGGAATAATATTAGGAATTACAATAAGTAAAATAACAGATGAATTTGTTATTCATGGAACAGATACAGAATATGATTATGACTATATTTCTCCTAGAAGAAATGAAATCATTGAAATTATTTCTGAAGCTTATAAAGAAATTGATCATACTCCTTTGAGATTTTGCATTGTTGAAGAAAATGTTTTAAAAAATTATGTTACTTTAAAAAAAGAAAAAAAAAATAATCCTAAATTCACTAGAATGTTATTAAATCAATTAACAGATATAAATACATATTTAAATAAGAATAAAAATATATCATCTCAAAATAACAATAATAATAATAATAATAATAATAATAATAATGATAATAATAATATAACAAGAGGAAGAACAAAAACAATGTTTTCATCACATAAAACAATAAAAGAAGTAAAACTTGAAGATTTCAAAATATTAAAAATAATAGGAAGAGGTTCTTTTGGAAAAGTAAGTTTAGTAGAATATATACCAACAAATGAAATATATGCAATGAAGAGTTTAAAAAAAGATATATTAATAGAACAAGAGCAAATAGAAAATACAATATTAGAAAAGAATATATTAGAAAATATAAATTACCCATTATTATGTAATTTAATATTTTGTTTCCAAACAGAAGAAAGAATTTATTTCATAATGCCATTTTTAAGTGGAGGTGAATTATTTCAACATTTACGTAAATTTAGAACATTTGATGAACAAAAAGTAAAATTTTACTCAAGTCAAATAGCATTAGCAATAGAATATTTACATAATAAAGGAATAATATATCGTGATTTAAAGCCAGAAAATATATTAATGGATGAAAAAGGTTATTTAAGATTAGCAGATTTTGGAATGGCAAAAAAATTAAATAATAATGAGAAAGCAATGTCTTTTTGTGGAACACCAGAATATTTAGCACCTGAAATTATTATTGGTGAAGGACATGATAAAAATGCTGATTGGTGGTCTTTTGGTATTTTAATATATGAAATGTTATGTGGATTACCTCCTTTTTATGTTGAAAATTTAGAAAGAATGTATGAATTAATTAAAAGTGGACCATTAAAATTTCCTAAAAGAATTACTTTAAGTGATGAAGCTAAAGATATTATTAAAAAATTATTAGAAAGAAATGTTAAAAAAAGATTAGGTTATAATGGGATTAAAGAAATTAAGGAACATCCTTTTTTTAAAGACATTGATTTTAATCTTATTGAACAAAAAAAAATTCCTGCACCTTTTGTCCCTAAAATTAATGATAAAATGGATGTTACTTATTTTGATGAAGAATTTACTAGTGAAGACACTGGAATGTCGTTTATTCCTGAAAAAAATTTAGATATTATTAAAGCTAATCAAGATAAGTTTAAAGATTTTTAGAATTTTTTTTATTTTTTAATATTTTTTTTGTTTTAAAAAAATTCGTATTTTTAAATTATTATAATTCTTAATTTCATTAATATTTATTTAAATAATTATAATCATTAATTTAATCTTCTTTATTATTCTAGTTATTTTGAAAAAGATTTAAATTTTTTATAGGTATGAAGTTTTATTTTATGAAATTTTAATTCCTTTAAAGACTTCATATTTCTAATTGAAAAATTCTTTTTAATATTTTAAATAAAAAAATTAATCTAAAAGTTTAATTATAGGATAATTGATATTTAATTCATAATTTGCTGTATAAATTTGTTTTATTTTAAAGTATTTTTGATTTTGTTATCTTTATATTTATAATATTATTGAGAAATATTATTTTTAGGAAGTTTTTTTCATAAAAATTTATTTTTTATTTAATTCTTCATTAATTTTAAAATTATGATAAACTTTTTAAAAAAAAATGTAAATTTCTAAACCTTTAACTAATTCTTAATTTTTAAGAGAAAAATCTTTTTTATTTTTGAAAATATATTTCTTGTCTATCGATGATAATATTTTATTTTTTTTATATCATTATATAAATATATTAATCTATGATAAGTTATAGTAAATAGTTAACTTTTAGAATTATAATTTCAAAATATTTCTACTTATGGTTTTCTCCTTTTTCTTTCATTTGTTTTATATTTCTTCTCAAAAACTTTTAATCATTTCAAATGGAATAATAATAAAAATTAAAAAAATTATTTATTTATTAATTTATATTAATATATTATTGATCCTCGGTTAAATATAAAATTGCTTCATTTAAATTACCTTCTGATTTTATAATTGCCTTTATAATTTTATTATCATTTATTCCTTCTAAATTATATCTTTTTTTTGCTTCATTTAATAATTCTTTTAGAGAATCAGTCAATTGAACTTGATTTTCTGAATTATTATTATTTGTTATATTATTATTATCATTTTCTGAATTATAATTATTTATTATATTATTATTATCATTTTCTGAATTATTATTATTTATTATATTATTATTATCATTTTCTGAATTATTATTATTTATTATATTATTACTATCATTTTCTGAATTATAATTTATTATATTATTACGATTATATCCTGAATTATTATTATTGATTTTTGAATTTTTCCTAAAAGTATTTTTAATAGGTTTAAATGAAAAATGAATACTTTGTACAGTATATTTATCATATATAGATGAGATTTCAAAATTTAAATTTTTTTGGAAATATTTATTTTCCCATTTTTTATATTCTTTTTTTGTTTTAATTTGTAATAAAGAATGAGGATGATTTTCCTGACATTTTCCACAAAAATATATATTGCACTCAATACATTTGTATAATATATTTACAATATTTTTTTTACAAATATTACATTGAACATCAAAATTAATTTCCATTTTTTTTGGTACATTATTGTTTATGAAAGAAGAGAAAATTAATTCAACTTGAATTATAATATCTTCTTTATTATTCGATATCATTTTTATTAATAATTCATAATCTTCTCTTGAATTAATATGATATAATCCATTATTTTTATAAAATATAGAATAATATTTATATAATTCTTTAGGATCAACATTTAACATTTCAGATAAACCATCAGTAAAATTATCATAATCTTTTGGTATTTTAATATCTAAAATTTGTGTATCATATTTTATTTTAGCATTCATTTATTTAAACAATTATATTTATTAAACAAAAATTAAAAAAAAGAAAATAAATTAAATTAAAAAAGATTTTTCGAATTAAAATTATAATTTCATTATTTAAACACAATCAAATTTCATTTTCATTTTTTTATTTAATAATATTTCTTTAAAAAGAAATCATTTTTCCCCTATATTAAGAAAAATAAATAAATAAACATAATAAAATATAAAAAAATAAATAAAAAAGGAAACAACAAAAAATTAAAAAAATACTAAAAATGGGAAGTCAAAACAGTTCAACAAATTCATTGAATAAAAAGAAGTCAAATATTAAAAATAAAAAATCTAACCAAGAAATAAATCAATCTCAAATATATTTTAATGATTCATCATCATATAAAGGAGTAAAAACCGATACAACATCATTATATGGAAATTCATTAAGTGGAAATAGTTCAATAAGTGATAAAAATAATGAAAATAATAATAGTAATATATCAGAACAAAAAAATAATATAAAAATTCCAACTTTATTTCAATGGAAAGAAGGAGGAAATAATATTATAATTACTGGATCTTTTTGTGGTTGGAGTCATAGATTTAATATGATGAAAAATGAACAAAATAATTATTATGAATTAATTTTATATTTACCTAAAGGAGAATATCAATTTAAATTTATTGTTGATAATATTTGGAAATGTTCTAATTTTTATCCTACTGTTACTGATTTAAATAATAATACTAATAATATTTTAGATAATACTAAAGAATTAAATTATATTCTTAAAGAAAAAGAAAAAGAAAAAGAAGGAGAAAATCAAAATACTGCAAATTCTTCTGTTAATGATAATAATAATAATAATTCTAATAAGAAAAAATCTTATAAAAATGCAACTATTAATTTAAATGATGAAATAAGGAAAAATTATTGTAATTTATATCCTTTAAAAGAACAATTAAATTCTGAACCTCCTAATTTACCTCAATATTATATTAATTCTATTAATTTAAATAATTATTCTAATATTGGGGAAAAAAAATTTATATATAATAAAATGAATAATAATTTAATTAGAGAAACTTTTCAAAGTGTTAAAATTCCTAATCATGTTTATTTAAATCATATTTTTAGTAATTGTAAAGAAGATAAAAATTATAATAGAAATTGTATTTCTTTTAGAATTAGAAGTAAATTTGCAACTATTATTTATATTCATCCTTTTCAAAAAGATTTTATTTAAATGATTTTTATTTTAAAAGTTTGTTTTACAAAAATTATAGTATCAAATATTTACTTTTTTGTAAATATTTTTATTTCTTTTATTTAATGTTTATAATGTAATATTATCAAAAAATAAGATAAAATGTATAAATGTTTGAGGAAAATTTTTATAAGTCAGAATTTAAATTTTTATATTTTATTGATTCATCAAAATATTTATGTTTAGAAAATATATAAAATTATGAGAACTTAATTTTTAATTTGTATTCTATAACTAATAATATTCATCAATTAATTTTTGAAATAATTTAATATTATATTGTTATTATTAATTTTAAAATAAAATAATTCAATTTAATTTCCTTTAAAATATTCTTTTTTTTTACTATAAATTTTAGTCTTTTTTTGGATAATTTATTATCTTTGTTTTTTATCATTTCATTTTTTGAATTTTTAAAATTTATATTCTTTGAAAAAAATTATAAATTAAATTTTAAATATTTATGGATAAAAATGAATATTTCTTTCCAGAAGTAACAAATAGTTTATTAACATCTACAATTAATAATCAATTTATTAAAAAAAAACCAAAAATAGGAATTTCAAAAGATTTAAAAAATATAAAAGTAGAAAAGATAGATGGAGAAGTTTCAGAAATAAATAATTCAAATAAATTTATATATACAAAAGAACAATGTATTGAATTAAATAATAATAATATTATATCATATAAATCATTAGAACCTAAAAATAAATTAATTTATACTGATTCAAATAAAGAAGAAGAAAAAAACAAAATTAATACTCCAATAAATTATGATTTTTTATTAAATATTATTCAAATTGATAATACTTCAACTGAAAATGATATTGATGGAAATAATGGAAAATTTATAGAAAATTTTACTGAAACTGAATCAAATGATGAAATAATATTTGATTCTTTATTTGAAGAAGGAAATTTAAGAATGGCAATTAATATAGAAAATAATAATGTTAAAGAATATGATATTTTAATGAGAAAAGATTATAATAATGATAAAAATTATTCTTGGTTTTATTTTTCAATTAAATGCAAAAATGAAGGTAATTATAAATTTAATATATTAAACTTTATAAAGAAAAAAATTTCATTTAATAATAATACTTCAGTTAAAGTTTTATCGTATAATAAAAATGATAAATGGAATAGAAATACATATAATGTTTTTTACTATCCAAATTCAATTCCAATAAATCCTTTATTTCCAAATAATAATAATTTAAATAAAAACATAATAAATTTAAATAGTGAAGATGATGAAAAAGAAAAAGATGAAATAAACAATAATAATTCTAATTCAACTTTTTACACATTAACATTTACATATTATGTTACAAAAGAAAATTTAAACATTCCAATATTTTTTTCATATTGTTACCCATATACATATTCAACATTACAAGATTATTTACATTCTTTAAGTATAAATCCAAAAAATAAAATGAAAATAAAATTTTCAAAATTAAACAAATCAATAAGTGGAAATCCATTAGATGTATTATATATAACAAATTTTAATTCTTCTTTTAAAGATATAGAAAATAGACAAATAATAATATTTACATCAAGAGTTCATCCAGGAGAAACAGTAGGATCATATGTAATAGAAGGAGTAATCAATTCATTATTAGAAGAAAAAAATAATCATTTATTAAAAAAATATATATTTAAAATTATTCCTATGTTAAATCCAGATGGAGTAATAAATGGTTGTTATAGAAATAATTTATTAGGTTTAGATTTAAATAGAATGTGGAATGATCCTAAAATAAATATTTGTCCTACTATATTTTATACTAAAAATTTCATTTGTATTAATAAAACTTTATTTTTTTGCGATTTTCATGGTCATTCTAAAATGCCTAATTGTGCTTTATATGGTTGTTCTCCTAAGAAAAAAAAAGTCAATGGTAAAATTATTTTAATTGCTCAAGAATGTAATAAATCTTATCATTGGTTTGAAGAAAAAGTTTTCATGAAAATTTTCGAAGAAGAAGCTAAATATTATCAATCTTCTGGAGAACAATTTTTTATTTCTAAATCCAAATTGAAAACTGCTAGAGCCATTGCATACAATGAATTTCAAATTTCTTTCAGTTATACTTTGGAAACTAGTACTATGAATGTCACAGAAAAAATAATAAATGATAATAATAATTTAAATAATAATATTGTTTCAGATAATAATAATCATTCAAGTCAGAACAATATTAATTTAAATAATAATAAAATTTTAATTCATAATAATTCAAGTAAAAATAAAATTTCAAATAATAATAAATTAAGTATCAATAATGCATTCAATGATAATATTAATTTAAATCAAAACTCTTTAAATCATAATAATAATTTTATTTATAATAATACCTCTAATAATAATATAAATAATAACAATATTAATAATATTAATATTGTTAATGAAGGAATTACTATTAAAAAATTATATTTAATAGGAAGTGATTTCGTAAATGCATTTGTTAAATGGGATAATAAAACAAAATTTTATGGAGTTTTAAAAAAAATACGAAATGAAGAAGAAGAAAAAAAAGTTCAAAAAGAAAAGGAAAAATCTTTATCTACTTCTCCAGGAATACATTTAAGTTTTACTTATAGAAATAATAAAAAAAGAAATAAAAAAAGTTTAAATAAAATAATGCATGATGATGGAAGAATAAATAAACCTATTGAAGGTATAAAAAATTGTAAAACTATAATTAGTCCAAAACCTGAAAATAATAGTAATTCACTTTTCAATAAATATAATTTTATATAATTATTATTTCTATTTAAAAGATTAATCTTACTATATTTTTACCTTATTTAATAGTTTTTATTTTCTTTTTCTTTTATTCATTTATAATTATTTTTTCCATAATATAACTTTTATCTAATTTATAAAATATTGTATTAAATTTTCTTAATTATTTATTTTTAACATTTTAATTTACATTATTTTTTTTTCAGTTTTTTTAATTTAAAAATTAATGAAAGTAGAAATGCCAAAAATGAGGAAAAAATTAGATGAAAAAATAAAGAAAAAAATAGAGAAATTATATGCATATAATATAAATCGTAGTGGAAATAATGCTTTAAAGAAACAAGATATAGCATTTAAAAATTTAGAAAAAGATTTTTATGAAGATATAATAAATAGTGATTTAAATATAAAAAGAAGTACAAAAAGTTTAGAAGGAATAAAAGATCAAACAATAAAAGAAAGTGTATATACAAATAAAATTATTCCTGATATCTGGAAAACAAAATTAACATATAGACAAGAAGTTCATGATGCAATAAGTAATGATGAAAATTTTGCAAAATATGTAGGAACAAAAAATGAAGAAGAAAAAGTAGATTTTGAATTTGATAATAAATTACAACATTTTTCACAAACAAATTATAATAATAATTTAACAAGTGAAAAAAATAAAAGTAGAAATCATTTTTTAGGTTTAAATAATGTATCAAAAACTATTGGTGATAATGATTCAATTTCAAAAAAAAATGAATGTTTTACTGAAAGAAGTGAAACAAGAAAACCAACAAAAAGAAAATTTTATTCTACTTTAATTCAACCAGCAATAAATGATAAATTTATTGCAAGTAAATTAGATGAATATAGAATAAAATATAATATGAATAATTTTATGACTGATATAAGACATAAAAGAATATTAGAAGGAAAAGATAAAGATTTAAAAGAAATACCAAATTTTTTAAAAATAAGAAAAGGAAATTATAGAAATTATCTTAAATCACTTATAGAAAATGAAAAAGCAAAAGTTTTAGGAGAAAAAATATATGTTAATTTACTTCCTCCAAAAAATAGATTAGATGATATAGATATAGAAAAAAATAAATTAAAAAAACATAAAATGGAAATTCCCAATAAAATTAAATTTTTAGTTAGTTCTTCTCCTGAATATGATAATCCACCTAAAATTACTAATCCTAATGTTAGAAGAGATTTAGAATTAATTGATTATTATGGTCCTTTATATGTTCATTGTAAATATTGTCATAGAAGAAATTTAGAATTTTATGAAAATTCTGAAGTTAATCAATGCCTTCAGTTAACTAATTATTTAAAAAAAGTGAGATTAGGAAGAGATAAAGATGATGATGATGATGAAGAAAATGAAAAAAAAGAAAAAAAATAATGTTTTTTTTGAATTATTAGTTTGATAATTTTTTTTTATTCATAAAAAATATTTTTTATCTTTATATATATTTAAATTTTTTTATTGAATATAAGTTTGAAGAATATTATTAAAGGGATATTTTATTATTTTTATAATCTTTATTTTTTATATTTACTTTATTATCATATACTTCTCTTAAATAATTATTAGTTTAAATTAAATAATTAATCATTTAAACAATAATTTAATTCCTAAATTAAAAATATAAAACTTCCAAATAAAAAAATAATAAAAAAACTCAATTAATATTTATGAAAAATTAAATTTTAATATCAAATAAATTATTTAGCCTTTAACTGTTTTTCAATAAGTTGTTGATTAACAGCATTCATTTGTTCATTTTTTTTTTTGATTAAATCATCGATTTTATCCAAATTTTTCTTAATAGATTCTAATTTTCTATCACAAAATTTATCAGCTTTATCAATAGTGGTTTCAACGAAAAAATTAGCTCCAATTTCAACAGTAACTCTTTTAACATCACAACATTTTCCAGGAATATATAAACTACTTGTCATTGAAACTAAAATTTCTTTATCTTGCTATGTTTTTAAATCTATTATATATTCTTTATTATCTA
>JAEEGL014483083.1_pt1 | contig 23505 bp, 18 predicted proteins | sample 9134231 | NCBI WGS metagenome assembly JAEEGL01 (sample SAMN16246548, study PRJNA631951) | gut metagenome | biome: gut microbiome; feature: rumen; material: fiber-attached | host: Bos | place: Iran: Karaj | collected 2018-10
CACAAGACTGCTTTACCAGACTTGATATCATTGAACGCAGCGACAGCTCAGTTGCATGGACTGAGTTTTCGAATAACCCAGTTCCGTTTTTTAACATTCTGGAAGATATCAATCCGGGCATACTTGGAAACGATGATTCCATATATGGCTTGCCCGAGGATTTGGCGCGTGAGATTCAGGAGGAATGCTTCTTTCCGGATGGTCTCCTTTGTGAACTTCGTCGTTACCAGGAGTGGGGCGTTAAATATGCCCTTCATCAGGAAAAAGTTTTGCTGGGTGATGAGATGGGCCTCGGGAAAACGGTGCAAGCTATCGCTGCTATGGTCTCGCTCAAGAATACCGGCGCTACTCATTTTATGGTAGTATGTCCGGCCAGTGTTTTAACCAATTGGTGCCGAGAGATACGGAAAATGAGCCGCCTCAGCATGACGAAGATCCATGGATCCGATCGCAGATCAGCGCTTCAGTCATGGATCAGGACCGGCGGCGTAGCAGTTACCACGTATGAGACGACAGCGTATATCAAGCTGGCAGATGATTTCAGATTTACGCTGCTTGTTGTTGATGAGGCGCATTACATCAAAAACGAGGAAACGAACAGAACGAAAAACACAAAGAAGATTGGCGAGCATGCGGATCGATTGCTTTATATGACCGGTACTGCACTTGAGAACAAAGTGGAAGAAATGGTATCGCTCATCAGCTCGCTGCAGCCTCAGATCGCGTGGAGAGTACGCGGAATGGAAGCATTGTCTTCAGCGCCGCAGTTCAGGCAGGCAGTTGCGCCGGTTTACTACAGAAGAAAACGTGAGGATGTTCTCACAGAGCTTCCGGAGTTGATTGAAAGCAAGGAATGGTGTTCGCTCAATAGAATCGAAGAGGCCGCCTACGAAGAAGCTGTGCTTTCCAAAAACTATGCAGCCGCGAGGCGTGTATCCTGGAACGTGGACGACGTAAAGGATTCATCAAAAGCAAAACGTCTTTTAGAATTGGTGGAAGAAGCAGAATCGGAAGGACGAAAAGTAATTGTCTTCTCCTTTTTCCTTGATACGATTCGAAAGGTAATGGAGCTCCTCGGCCGACGGTGCACAAATCCGATCAATGGTTCTGTAACGCCACAAAGACGACAGGAGATTATTGATGATTTTGACAAAGCTCCGGCAGGCACCGTTCTTGTTGCGCAGATACAGTCTGGAGGAACCGGATTGAACATCCAAACTGCAAGTGTGGTTGTAATATGCGAACCGCAGTTTAAACCGTCAACTGAGAACCAAGCTATCTCAAGAGCATACAGGATGGGGCAGTCGAGGAATGTACTCGTCTATAGATTGCTTTGCGAAAACACGGTGGATGAAAAAATCACCTCAACTCTTGAAAGCAAACAGGCGATATTCGATGCATTCGCCGATAAATCAGAGGCGGCAAAAGAGAGCATGGAGCTGGATGATCGTACATTCGGCAACATCATAAAGGAAGAAATCGATCGAATAAACGAAAAAAGGCAAAAAACGGCGGAGCAACATAGTGAGGTGTAACAATGAGTGTTGAAAGGCTAACCGGAACACCATGGCATAAAGAACGAGTTCACCGTGAAGAGGGCGATGATCGCAGATACAAAGGTCGGTGCAAGTATTATCAGTATAACAAGAACTACTGCAAGTATAGATTTGGACGGTGTATAGGCAGCGCTCATTGCGATAATTATGAGGCAATCAGCGAGGAAGAATTCCGCAAGAGGCAAAAAGAACAGCAAGCTGCGAAAAGAGGAATGGTTCGAAGCGACGATGATGTTTACTGGTATTAAGATCATCGAAACATGTTAACAGACAAGGATAGAATTATGCAGAGAAGAACGATTCTCAAAAAGAGCATCACTGAACCGGATACCGACGTTGTCGTCAATGCCGCCAATGATGGTTTGTGGGCTGGTTCCGGCGTATGCGGAGCGATATTCAGTGCTGCAGGCCATAAACAATTACAGGCAGCATGCGACAAGATTGGTCACTGCGATGTCGGGTCCGCCGTCATCACTCCGGGCTTTAACCTGAAATCGAAATACATCATTCATGCTGTCGGGCCGATCTGGAAAGACGGAAAGCAAAACGAACCAGACCTGCTTTATAGCGCATACTATAAGTCGCTGGAATTAGCAGTTGAAAACGACTGCCACTCTATTGGCTTTCCTTTGCTGTCGGCAGGTATTTTTGGATATCCGGTAAAAGATGCATGGCACCAGGCGATTAAAGCATGCACGGATTTTCAGCATGAGCATCCTGCTAATGTGATCAGCATTGTATTCGCGGTGCTAGACGATAGAATTCTCAATGTCGGACTTGAGACGATTGCAAGTTTTGATAAAGAGTCTGAAACGACAGAAAGCATTCAGTACACGTTTTTCTGGCATGAGTATGATGAAAACGGGCAGTTCAGCAATTGGTATCCATCACAGTTCACGGTTGAAGGCGTGAGCTATAAGCACGTTGAGCAATTCATTATGGCTCAGAAAGCAAAGCATTTCGGCGACGATCTGATCTATCGTGCAATTATGCGAACGGATGATCCAAGCGACTGCAAGAAGCTTGGCAAGCGAGTAACTGGCTTTGACAGCTTAAGATGGGATCTGATTAGGTATCCGATTTTGAGAGCCGGCGTTCGAGCTAAGTTTGGCCAGGATCCAAAGCTCAGAGCTCTGCTCCTTAACACGGGCGATGCAATTCTTGCTGAGGCAAGTCCATATGATAAAGTCTTTGGCATAGGGCTGGACGCAGCCACCGCCAAGGGAGTCGCTCCGGATCAGTGGCCGGGAGAGAACCTTCTTGGCAAAGTCTTAATGGAGGTCAGAAGAGAATTACGCAATAAGGAAGAAGAAGAACCTCTTTTCTCCGTAATTGATGAGTATGAATCAAGCATAAGGTTTGTTGACCAACCAGGACAATGGATTGATATCACTCCACCTGCTGTAAAGAAACGTCAGCGAAAAGTGCTGGATGAACTTGCAAAAGAGCTTCATGAAGATAAGAATGATGAGTGAGCGTTTGCGAGCTGCTTGCTTTGCGAATATCTGTGGATAACAAAGCGTTCATCAAGGGAGTAAAAACCGATGGAATCAGGGGGGTGTTCAAAAATAAACGATTACCTCGATTTAACCCACAAAATAAACGATTACCGACCACAAGATAAACGATTGGTGCGCGAAAATGCGAAAAAGTCTCTCCGGGGAACCGCCTGAAGGGGCTTTTTACTACATAGTGACGCCGATATTTTGCTTTATTTGCTGGATTTATTACACAAAAAGACCCTTCATACCGAATTGTATCAAAATTGGTATGAAGGGTTGGCGTACCTGCCGGGATTCGAACCCGGGACCTTCAGAGTCGGAGTCTGACACTCTATCCAGCTGAGCTACAGGTACATATTCGGTTTTGAGGCGTTTGTAGACCTTCAGAGTCGGAGTCTGTCACTCTATCCAGCTGAGCTACAGGTACCCGCGGAGGTTATTATAGCACGAAGACGGGGATAAGGCAATGGCGAATTTGGGCGTTTTGAGCAATAGTGAATTCGGGCGTTCCAAGGGTGCGCCGCGAGCAAAGCGAGCCGCAGCGGATCGGGCGGCGCTTTTCCGGTTCGCGGTATTGTGCGCGGGCGGGTTTCGTTATATAATAATAAAAAGGCGTTTCGGCGCCGCATTACCGAAGAAAGGGCCCGTTCGGGTGAGGTATCCACCATGTCCTATTCCGGCAGGATGCAGAACAACCATTTTTACAGCGTCTTCTTCGCGCCGCGCGGCCGCGACCGCATGTACGACCTGGGCATGCAGATCGCACAGATGTACCTTTCCCCCTACGATAAGCTGATCGGCATCATCGGCGAGGCGGGCTCGGGCAAGAGCATGCTCATCAAGGGCATGTTCCCGGGGCTTGAGCTGACCAACGACGACAACGGCGTCAACATGCGCCCCCTCCCCCTGCTCGACGCGGCGGATTACGGCTATTTCCGTGCGCATACCTACCACGTCGATATCCGCTTCGAGGCGGCGTTCACGCAGCTGGGCACGCTGGCGGACGCGATCCTCAAGGCCGTGCAGAACGGCAAGCGCGTCATCGTGGAGCATTTCGACCTGATCTACCCCATGCTGGGCATCAACGCCAACCTTATGATCGGCATGGGCGAGGAGATCATCATCACCCGTCCCACGATCTTCGGCCCGCTGCCGAGCGAGCTGCACCAGCGCGTGGCGCTTTCGGTCGGCCTGCGCCGCATGACGCACACGGCCGAGGATCTTTGCGAGATCTACCTGCCCAAGGAGGAGTACGACCGCTGCAAGCACCGCGATATCAAGCACGGCTTCCTGCTGGTGTTCGACGATCACGCGCCGAATATCGATATCATCGACCTTGAGAACAAGGTCAAGGAAGCCATCGCCGCGGACCTGCCGATATCCTACGTGGACGAGGAGCACGTGCGCATAGGCGATCGGGTGCACCCCTGCACCGGCCCGAGGACGCATATGAACAGCACCGGCCAGGTGGAGGATTTCCGCCTGCTGCACCGCGTGGTCTACGACCCGATCGAGCGCTGCTACCTGATTGCAGGCCGCGTCGGCCCCGGCGCGGGCGGCGACAGCATCGACGACGTCAACGACATCACGCAGGACTGAGCCATGAAAAAGGTGCTCATAACTGTTATAAAAAGCGAGTGCCGCTCCGGGCATTTTTCGGTCGGCGACAGGTTCACGGTGGACGACCTCTGCCCTCCCCTCTGCCATGAGCTTTGGAACCGGATCTACCCCTACGTTTTCGCGCTGCAGAACGGCGGCGAGCTCGATCGGGGCGAAGAAAAGGCCCGTTTTTTCGAGATGAGCTGCCCGGACGAGGGGCGCGTGGCGGTGCGCTGCGAGCTGTGCGAAAAGCAAGTCTAACTCTTTAAGGAGATGTCAAAATAATGATGCAGAAAAGAATCAGCTATGTACTTGAGCTTTTGGAATTTCTCTCGTTGGACTATATTGAGCAATATCAGCGAATAGATCCATTTGCAAAGTGGAACTTGCCGGAAGAGACAGGGGCGGAATGGATAGATGCGTATGATATGGACATATTGACGTCGGTTGCGGAATCTAACGTTATGCCGGAAAACTGTCAAAAGCTGTTAATCAAAATCTATGATGGTTTTAAAACAGCTTTTGATAACCCGGAGTATTCGGAAGTATGGACTCATCAAGCAATGGAAAACCATCCTTTTTGGCAAAAGCAACGTGAAACTGCAAGACTTATTCTAAAAAACTGGAGAAAGTAATAGAGTACATAATATAAATACGTTTGCCGAATTATTCACAATAATGTCATAATATGACTATTGAATTATCGCGGCTCCCATAATATAATATAGCTGTAAGAATAAGGATCCGCGGGCGCCCGGACGGCGCCGGAGCGGGTATGCAAAGGAGGCAAACAAATGAACCACGGCTATTCTTCTCTCTTTAAAGACCTCACCGCAAATCTGTTTGCGGCTATCATCTTCTTCGCGGGCGCTGTGTTCGGCCTGTTCACCGGCTTCGTCGGCTGGCTCGCCGTGATCGGCTTCGGCATCGCCCTCGTCCTGTTCTTCATTGAGCAGAATCCCTTCGTGCGCAGGGCCTGCTTCATAGTGATGATCCTGCAGATCGTCGCGCTCCTGGCCTGGCTGCTGTTCAGGCTCATCCTGCACTGGACGTTCTTCGCGGTCATCTACTGGGTTATCGTTGTCGCGATCGTGCTCTACCTCGTGTTCAGCGGCCTCTGCGCCCTCAACGGCAAGAGCGTTCCGCTGCCCTTTGCGGACAAGCTGATCGACAGCGTGGTGAAGTAAAAAGCATTGAGTAAAAGCGGTTTGGGAAACCAAGCCGCTTTTTTGCGGGAGAAAACGGCGGTTTGCTGCTGAGATAGTCGAATTGCACCAATGGGGACGCAGCTTCTCTTTTCCGTTGCTTTTCCCCTCATCAGCCCCTGCGGGGCAGCTTCCCCCCTGGGGGAAGCCATGCGACGGGTACGGTTTTTCATTTGGGGTTTGCTCCGCTTGGGGCTTTCGGGCGGCAGGTTGCCGCCCCTACCATTTTGAGTCGATTTATCTATATATTTTGTATTATTATTTGACGTATCTATTGTAGGGGCGGCAATCTGCCGCCCGCGAATGGCGGGATATGTTTGCTGTGTAGGCGGCAATATTGCGCCAAACAAAAAAAGTGCTTGACAAATCCCTTCCGTTGGAATAGAATAGCAGGCAAGTTTAATAAGGCTGTGACGAAGAGGAGTAATCCGTTTTCCGGCAACAGAGAGGTCGCCCCACCGGCTGCAAGGGCGATCGGCACAGGGGACGGACGAAGGTCGCTTCCGAGCCCCCGGGGGCAGCAACCCGGGCGTTATGCCGCGTTAAGGCATTTGAGTGGGGCGGGGTTTCCCGTCCAACAAAGGTGGTACCGCGAGCGCACCTCTCGTCCTTTGATGATGAGAAGGTGCGATATTTTATTTCAGCGAGCAAAGCGAGCCGCAGCGGGTCAGCGCGCCGCGCCGCGACAGGCGCGGAATGCGATCACTCAACCGCGATGGAAAGGATCGCGCCGAAGGCGCCGGCAAACCCTTCACGTTTGTGCGTGAAAACAAAGGCACAAGCAAAGCCGCTGAAAAGAGAAAAAAGAAAAGAGGTACGTGAAAAATGTGTGAACACTGCAGACCCGATCTTGACCAAATGCCCAAGACCTACGACCCCTCTTCGGTCGAGGACAGGCTCTACCGCGAATGGGAGGAGAGCGGCTATTTCCATTCCGCTCCGAATCCCGACAAGGAGCCCTACTGCATCGTGATCCCCCCGCCGAACGTCACCGGACAGCTCCATATGGGCCATGCGCTCGACGAGACGATGCAGGATATCCTCATCCGCTACAAGCGCATGAGCGGCTATGAAACGCTCTGGCTCCCCGGCACCGACCACGCTTCGATCGCGACCGAGGTCAAGGTCGTTGAAAAGCTGGCCAAGGAGGGCCTCACCAAGAAGGACGTCGGCCGCGAGGGCTTCTTAGAGCACGCCTGGGCGTGGAAGAGGGAGTACGGCGGACGCATCGTTTCGCAGCTGCGCAAGCTCGGCTCCTCCTGCGACTGGGAGCGCGAACGTTTCACGATGGACGAGGGCTGCAACCGCGCCGTCATCAAGGTCTTCGTGGATCTCTACAAGAAGGGCCTTATCTACCGCGGCGACCGCATCGTCAACTGGTGCCCCTGCTGCAAGACCGCGCTCTCGAACGCCGAGGTCGAGTTCGAGGAGCAGCCCAGCAACCTCTGGCACGTGCGCTACGACGCTCCGGACAAGAGCTATTCGATAATCTGCGCGACCACCCGTCCCGAGACCATCCTCGGCGATACCGGCGTGGCCGTCAACCCGAACGATCCGCGCTATAAGGATATCGTGGGCAAGACCGTCGTGGTCCCGATCGTGGACCGCGAGATACCGATCGTCGCCGACGAATACGTCGAGATGGATTTCGGCACCGGCGCCGTCAAGATCACCCCGAGCCATGACCCGAACGACTTTGAGGTCGGCCTGCGCTGCGGCCTGCCGCAGATGTGCGTCTTCACCGAGGACGGGCATATCAACGAGCTGGGCGGCAAGTACGAGGGCCTGACCACGACGGAATGCCGCAAGGTGTTCGTTGAGGACCTTAAGGAATGCGGCGCGCTGGTCAAGATCGAGCCCTACGCGCACAACGTGGGCACCTGCTACCGCTGCCATACCACGATAGAGCCGATGGTTTCCAAGCAGTGGTTCGTGGCGATCAAGACCCTGGCCGAGCCCGCGCTCAGGGCGGTGGAGGACGGGACCATCAAATTCGTGCCCGAAAGGTACGTTCAGACCTATTACAACTGGATGCGCAACATCCGCGACTGGTGCATCTCCCGCCAGCTCTGGTGGGGGCACCGTATCCCCGCGTGGTACTGCGAGGACTGCGGCGCGACCGTGGTCGAGGAGACCGAGCCCGCCTGCTGCCCGCACTGCGGCGGGAAGCTGACCCAGGATGAGGACGTGCTCGACACCTGGTTCTCCTCCGGCATGTGGCCCTTCTCCACGCTCGGCTGGCCCGAGAAGACCGAGGAGCTGAAGTATTATTATCCCACCAGCACGCTTGCGACGGGCTACGACCTGATCTTCTTCTGGATCGCCCGCATGATCATGTTCGGCCTGTACGCGATGGACGAGATACCGTTCCACACGGTGTTCCTGCACGGCATGGTGCGCGACGAGATCGGCCGCAAGATGAGCAAATCCCTCGGCAACGGCATCGACCCGCTCGAGATCATCAAGGAATACGGCGCGGACTCCCTGCGCTTCGCCCTCACGAGCGGCACCGCGGCCGGCACCGACATGCGCTATTCGCAGAAGAAGGTCGAGGCGGCGAGGAACTTCTGCAACAAGGTCTACAACGCCTCCCGCTTCGTGCTGATGAACCTGGGCGGCCTGGAGCTCGGCGGGATCGACCGCTCCATGCTCGACATCGCCGACAAGTGGATCCTGCACAGGCTCAACGAGGTCGTCCGCGACACCACGGGCAACATCGATTCCTTCGACCTGAACCTTGCCGTGGACAAGGTCTACAGCTTCATCTGGACCGAGTTCTGCGACTGGTACATCGAGATGGCGAAGCCGAGGCTCTACGGCGACGACGAGGCCGCGAAGAGGAACGTGCTTTCGATCCTCGTTCACGTGCTGTCAAACAGCCTCAAGCTCCTGCACCCGTTCATGCCGTTCATCACGGAGGACATCTATCAGCGGCTGCCCGGCTCCGAGAAGACGATCATGCTGTCCGCATGGCCGAAGTTCGACGAGAGCCTGCTCTTCCCCGAGGAGGCCGACGCGATGGAGCAGCTTATGGACATGGTGCGCCAGATCCGCAACGTCCGCGCGGAGATGAACGTGCCCCCGTCCAAACGCGCGCATACGACCGTCGTCACCGCCCCGGAGAACGAGGATATCTGCCGCCAGGCCGCGGCCTACCTCAACAAGCTGGCCGGCGCGAGCACGGTCGACGTCCGCTTCGACAGGGAGGGCATCGACAAGAACGCGGTCTCCGTGGTCTCGAGACTCGGCGAAGCGTTCATCCCGATGAAGGAGCTGATCGACGTCGAGAAGGAGCTCGAGCGCCTCGATAAGGAGGTCAAGCGCTGGGAGGGCGAGGCCGCCCGCGCGAGCGGCAAGCTGGGTAATCCCGGCTTCATGGCCAAGGCGCCAGAGAAGGTCGTCGCCGACGAACGCGCCAAGCTCGAGAACGCGCAGGAGATGCTTAAGAAGCTGGCAGCAAGGCTCGCCGACCTTAAGGGATAAGGCTTATACATTGCTGAAACGACACGCACGGCGGAGGATAAAAGTCCTCCGCCGTGTTTCGCCCCAGCGGTCCTTCTTCGCCGCCGGGCACAAATATATTGCATTTCGTTATTATTTTTTCAATTATAATCTTGCCTTTCGGTATTGGTTATGATACAATCAAGGATAGCATGTGCGTTTTATTCGCGTGCATTGATCAGAAACAAATTATTACCACGAGAGGGGAATAAACACAAATATGAAGACTTATACCGCTGACAGCATCCGCAACGTCGCCATCCTCGGCCACGGCGGAGAAGGCAAGACCACTTTGACCGAGGCTATGCTCTTTAACGCAGGGCTTCTTGACCGCATGGGCAAGGTCGACGACGGCACCACCGTTTCCGACTACGACGCCGAAGAGAAGAGCAGGCACATCTCCATCAGCACCGCTGTCGCTCCCTTCGAGTGGAACGGCACCAAGGTCAACCTCATCGACGCTCCCGGCTTCTTCGATTTCTACGGCGAGGTCTACGAGGCGTTCGCTCTGGCCGATTCCGCCCTCATCGTATGCGGCGCGGTCGCGGGCCCCGTGGTGGGCACCGAGAAGGCCATGAGCATGTGCAAGAAGGCCGGCATGCCCCATATGATCGTCATCAACCAGCTCGACCGCGAGAACGCCAACTTCAACAACACCGTTGAGGCGCTGCACGCCAAGTTCGGCACCAACTGCGTCCCGATCCAGCTGCCCATCATGGAGAACGGCGCTTACGTCGGCTACGTCGACCTGACCACCATGACCGCGAAGAAGTTCGACGGCAAGAACGAGAAGGATATCGACATCCCCGCCAACCTCAAGGCGCGCGCAGAGGAACTGCGCGAAGCGCTGATGGAGGCCGCCGCTTCCGACGACGAGGAGCTCATGATGACCTACCTCGACACCATGGAGCTGAGCCAGGAGGAGATCGTGCGCGGTCTTTCTATCGGCATCGCCGACGGCAGCGTGACCCCCGTGGTCTGCGTTTCCGCCCTGATGAACGCGGGCGTCTACACCCTGATGAACGAGATCATCAACTACCTGCCCTCCGCTGACAAGGCGCCCATGCGTCCCGCTATCAGCGTCAAGACCGGCGAGCCCGTCAAGGTGGATCCGAACGGCAAGTTCGCCGCCCAGGTCATGAAGACCGTTGCCGACCCCTTTGTGGGCAAGATCTCCATCATGAAGGTCTTCGCGGGCTCCATCGACGCGACCTATTCCGCCTACAACCCCAACCGTGAGAAGAGCGAGAAGAGCGGCACCGTTTCGATGATGCGCGGCAGCAAGCTGATCGCGGTCGACAAGCTCTGCGCGGGCGATATCGGCGCGATGGCGAAGCTTCAGTTCACCGCCACCGGCGACACCCTCTGCGACGCGGCCGATCCCGTCCAGTTCGCGCCCATCGACTTCCCCGCTCCCTGCATCAGCCGCGCGGTCACCGCGAAGAAGCAGGGCGAGGACGATAAGGTCATCCAGGGCATCACCCGCCTCACCGAGGAGGATCCCACCATCCAGATCGAGAAGAACGCCGAGACCGGCGACGTGCTCGTCAAGGGTCTGGGCGAGATGCATATCGACGTGGTCTGCGCAAAGCTCCGCAACAAGTTCAAGGTGGAAGCTCAGCTCTCCGATCCCCGCATCCCCTACCGCGAGACCATTCGCTCGATGGCCGAGGCCGAAGGCAAGCATAAGAAGCAGAGCGGCGGCGCGGGCCAGTTCGGCGTCGTCCAGATGCGCTTCGAGCCCTCCCCCACCGGTGAGTTCGAGTTCGTCAACGCGATCGTCGGCGGCGTGGTCCCCAAGGAATTCATCCCCGCGGTCGAGAAGGGTCTCGTTGAGGCCATGCGCAAGGGCGTTCTGGCCGGCTACCCGATGGTCGGCATCAAGGCGACGCTCTACGACGGCAAGTATCATCCCGTCGACTCCAAGGAAGTCGCGTTCAAGAGCGCGGCCAGGCTCTCCTACAAGGCCGCCTGCGTCAAGGCTTCCCCCGTGCTGATCGAGCCCATCTATCAGTACAAGGTCACCGTTCCCAACGACTACATGGGCGCCGTCATGAGCGATATGAGCGGCCGCCGCGGCCGTACCCTCGGCAGCGAGCAGACCGACGAAGGCACCGTGATTGTTGCAGAAGCGCCGCTTTCCGAGATGTTCCGCTATGCGACCGACCTGCGCGCCATGACTCAGGGCCGCGGCTCGTTCACCAGCGAGTTCGTCCGCTATGAGGACGTGCCCGCCAACATCGCGAAGAAGATCATCGAGAACGCGAAGAAGGACGAGGACGACGACGAATAATATTCGACGAATAAGCTCATTCGCCGAATGGTCGTTTCAGCTAAATAAAGACATAAACAAACGGATCTCCGGAAAACCGGGGATCCGTTGTTTGTTTAGAGGTCTGAACTCAGTTGACGGTGTTCTGATCGGACTCGGCGGTCTCGCCCTCGTCCGGTTCGGTTTCGGTCGCTGTATCCGCGGCCTCCTCCTCGACTTTCTCAACGGCTTCGAACACGGCGTCCTCGGCCTGTTCGGCTTCGCTGTCGAGCATGTCCGCGAGCTCACGCGCCGCCTGCGCGACGGCACGGCTTACGGAGTTGCCTGCGGTCTCAAACTTTTTGCCGACGTTCTTCCAGCTTTCCCTGACGCCGATGCTGCGGGTATCATCTTCATTGAGGATCCTCTCCGCGCCGATCTTGATCGAGCGGATGATCGCCTTGCCGAGCTCGGAGATGGTCTGCTCTACGTCCTTGCCCGCTTCTTTCCAAACATTGTTCTTTTCTTCCATATTGATCTCTCCTTTCCTCGCGCACCGTTTTCACGGCGCTTTAAGATCGTTGAGATTATTATATCCGGCGCGGGGCGGTTGTCAAGCAAAACGGGAAAATGTGCCGAGTCTGACAAATCTAGGACTTAATATTCTGTTTTTTGACACCGATCAGGTCCTTTATGACCTCCCCGGCGATGATCAGGCCCATCACCGGCGGGACGAACGCGCAGGAGCCGGGCACGGAGCGCCTGCCCTCGGGCGGGGTCTCTTCGCTTTCAAAAGGTTTTACCGGTTCCTCCTCCGAATAGACGACCTTGAGCCTGTCGACGCCGCGCTTTTTAAGCTCCCGGCGCATCACGCGCGCGAGGGGGCAGCCGGAGGTTTTATGGATGTCGGCCACGCGGAAGGCCGTGGGATCGAGCTTGTTGCCCGCGCCCATCGCCGAGATGATCGGCACGCCGGCAGCCTTTGCCGCGAGCACGAGGCCGAGCTTGCCCGATACGGTGTCGATCGCGTCCACGATGTAGTCGTATTCCGTAAAATCGAATCGGTCCGCGGTCTCGGGCAGGAAGAAGAGGCGGTGCTTTGTCACCCGGCAGTCGGGATTTATCGCGAGGATGCGCGCTTCGGCGGCGTCGGTCTTGAACATGCCGAGGGTATCCCGCGTCGCGATCAGCTGGCGGTTGAGGTTCGTTAGCTGCACGGTATCGCTGTCGATCAGGTCCAGCGCGCCGACACCGCTCCTTGCGAGCGCCTCGACCGCGGCGCCGCCGACGCCCCCTATGCCGAAGACCGCGACCCTTGAGCGGGCGAGCTTCTCAGCCGCCCCGGCGCCGAGCAGCAGCTCGGTTCTTGAAAGCCAGTTTTCCATTCGTTTGCTCCGAAAAAGTATTGAAAGCTTCCATCCCGCATATCCTATAAAAAGGAAATCGGCCTGAGCCGATGTCATTTGGGAGGGAAACGCATTGAACAGCTATATCGAATCCCGCGTGCTCGAGATCGCGGACTACATGATAGGGACCGGGTCGACGGTCCGCGCCGCGGCGGGCGTCTTCGGCGTTTCGAAATCGACCGTGCATAAGGACGTCACCGAGCGGCTGAGGCGCATCAACAAGTCGCTTGCCGAGCAGGTCGCGGCGGTGCTCGAGGTCAACCGAGAGGAGCGCCATATCCGCGGCGGAAGGGCGACGTATCTTAAATACCACTCCGCCGAAGCGCAGGGCGCGTGAGCTATTTTGCGCCCTTCATGCGCTCCGCCTGCGAGGGGCGCAGATACAGCGGCACGGCCGAGGCGGCCTTGCATTCGTCGCCTTTTTCACGGAGCATTGCCAGCGCTTCGAGGATAACGAGCGTCGCGTCGCATTGGTCGGTTTTTCCGAAGCAATCGCCGACGAGCTCGGCGTTATCGTTGAAATAGGTCTCCATGACCTCGTTCTGCACGCAGGCGCAGGGCTCGAGAACGCAGGTTTCGCCGTCGTAGACCGCGGCGTAGCCGTTGCCGTTGCGCGCGTCGAGCATGACTACGTTCCTCACCGTATCGCGCGCGCGGTGGCGGAGAGCCGAGAGCGACGGTACCGCGACGACCTTTTTATTCAGCGCGAAAGCCATCGCATTTACGGCCGAGACGCCGATGCGCACGCCGGTGAACGAGCCGGGGCCGACGTCGACCGCGAACAGGTCGATATCGGCGGGCGTGAGCCCCCGCTCGCAGAGCAGGGCGTCGACGAGCGGCATCAGCGAGACGGAATGCGGCCGGTCGGTCGTGTCCCTTTTTACGTCGATACAGTCGTCGTCAAGCAGCAGCGCGGCGGACGGTATTTTTGCGGAGGTCGATACTGCGAGCAGCTTCATAGGCTCAGTCCCTCCAAAATGCTTTCATATGCGGCTCCGAACGCCTCTATATCCACGCTTCGCGGCTCCTCCCCGCTGCCCTCGATATGCACCTCGAGCCTTTCGGGCGGCAGGGCGTCCAAAACATTTTCGCTCCATTCCATAATTATGATGCTGCCGGTATCGAGATGATCCTCGAAGCCGACGGCATAGAGCTCGTCGGCGTCCGCGAGGCGGTAGCAGTCGAAATGGTCGATCGAAACGAGGTCGGAGGCGTAGCGCCTGACGATAGTGAAGGTGGGGCTCGCGGCGGCGTCCATGCCGAGCGCGGCGGCGAAATGGCGGACGAGCGTGGTCTTGCCCGCGCCGAGGCCGCCGAAGAGCGCGATGAACTCACCCGGGAAGGCGGCTTTTGCAAGCGCTTCGCCGAGGGCGCGCATCTCTTCTTCTGTTTTTATTATAAAATGCCTTGACATCTTTTAATTGAACGTGCCGCGGAGCAGCAGCTCGTTTCTGTATTCGGTCAGCCGATCCTCCTCGATCGCCTTGCGGATATTCTCCATAAGGCGGTAGGTGAAGCGGAGGTTGTGCATCGTGACGAGCTGGGCGGCGAGGATCTCATCCGCCTTGATCAGGTGCCTGATATACCCCCTGGTGAAATGGCGGCAGGCGTAGCAGTCGCAGTCCTCCTCGATGGGACGGTGGTCGTGCGCGAACTCGGCGTTGCGGAGCATCTTTTTGCCCTCGAACGTGAAGGCAAGGCCGTTCCTTGCCGAACGGGTCTGCAGCACGCAGTCGAACATATCCACGCCGCGCATCGCGCCCTCGACGAGGCAGTCCGGGCTGCCGACGCCCATCAGGTAATGGGGCTTGTTTTCGGGCAGGTACGGGCGGATCGTCTCGAGCATCTCGTACATGACGGGTTTCGGCTCGCCGACGGACAGGCCCCCGATGCCGTAGCCCGGGAAATCCATATCGGTCAACACCTTGGCGCTCTCGACGCGAAGCTCCGGGAATACTCCGCCCTGGATTATGCCGAAAAGGGCCTGATCCTCGCGCGTGTGGGCCTTCTTGCAGCGCTCGGCCCAGCGGTGGGTGCGCTGCATCGCGGCCTCGGCGTAGCTCCTGGTGCAGGTGCCTGGCGCGCATTCGTCGAACGCCATGGCGATATCGGCGCCGAGCGCCTCCTCGATCTCCATCACGTATTCGGGCGTGAAGAACATCTTGTGCCCGTCGATATGCGAGCTGAACTCGACGCCCTCCTCGGTGATCTTGTTCATCGCCGCAAGGCTGAAGACCTGGAAGCCGCCGCTGTCGGTCAGCATGGGGCCGTGCCACTGCGAGAACTCGTGCATGCCGCCGAACTCCTTAACGGTCTCGTGGCCGGGGCGCAGATGCAGATGATAGGTGTTTGCGAGCACGATGCCGGCGCCGACCGCCTCAAGGTCGCGCGGGAGCATCGCCTTGACGGTCGCCTGCGTGCCTACGCACATGAAGCAGGGCGTTTCTACGACGCCGTGCGGGGTATGCAGCCTTCCGCGCCTTGCGCCGGTGGCGGCGTCGGTCTTGATAAGCTCGTATGTTACGGGTGATCCACTCATTGTTTTTCCTTATATAACGGTATTTTTCGGTATCAATAGAAGAACGAGGCGTCTCCAAACGAGAAGAAGCGGTAGCGCTCCTTGACGGCGTGTTCATAGACGCGCATGATCTCCTCGCGCGAGCAGAACGCGCTTATCAGCATCAAAAGCGTGGACTCGGGCAGATGGAAATTGGTTATCAGCGCGTCCACGGCCTTGAAGCGGTAGCCGGGCTTGATGAAGATATCGGTCTCCCCCCTGCCCGCGTGCACGGCGCCGCTCTCATCGGCGATGCTCTCGAGCGTGCGGCAGCTGGTGGTGCCCACGGCGATTATGCGGCCGCCGTTCCTCCTTGCGGCGTTTATCTTCTCGGCCGCCTGCTCGGTGACCTCGTAGTATTCGGAGTGCATACGGTGCTCCTCCACGTTCTCGACCGAAACGGGGCGGAAGGTGCCGAGGCCGACGTGAAGCAGGACGTCGGCTATAATGACGCCCTTCGCTTCGATTTTCGCGAGCAGCTCCTCGGTGAAGTGCAGGCCCGCCGTCGGCGCGGCCGCGGAGCCGTTCTCATGGGCGTAGACGGTCTGATAGCGGGACTTGTCCTCGAGCTTTTTGGTGATGTACGGCGGCAGGGGCACCTCGCCCGCCCTGTCGAGCACCTCCTCGAAGATGCCGTCGTAATCGAGGCGGATGATGCGGTTGCCGTCCTCAAGCTGCTCCGTCACGGTGGCGGAGAGCTCGGAGTTTATCTCGAAGGTCCTGCCGACCTTGGCCCTGCGGCCGGGCTTGACGAGGCATTCCCAATGGCGCTCATCCAGCCTTTTGAGCAGCAAAAACTCCATCTGCCCGCCGGTGTCGGGGCGATGGGCATAGAGCCTCGCGGGGATGACGCGGGTGGTGTTGCGCACGAGCACGTCCCCGGGGCGGAGATAGTCGATTATGTCGGAAAAAACCTTATCCTCTATGGTTTTTTCGGTCTTATTATAGACGAGCAGGCGGGAGGCGGAGCGCACCTCGGCGGGGGACTGCGCGATCAGCTCCTCGGGCAGCTCGTAGTAGAAATCACTGGTTTTCAATTCAATCCCTCAATGGGTCATTCGATGACGTCGTAGATCAGCGGCAGCTCCTCGGGCGCGGCCTCGGTGATGGTGACGGCCTCGCGGAGCTTATTTTCAGCTTCGGCGAGCTTTTCCTCGCTGTTTGCGTAGATGACGGCGAAGGCTTCCCCCGCCTCCACGCGGTCGCCGTAGCGCTTTTTCATCAGGATGCCGACGGCGGGGTCGATGCGGTCGGTGACCTTCTCCCTGCCCGCGCCGAGCATCAGCGCGGCGGTGCCGACGAGCTTTGCGTCCATCGCGCCGACGAAGCCGGAGCGTTCCGCCCGGACCTCGACGAGCTTTTTGACGGCCACGAGCTTTTCGGGGTCGTCGGCATAGGTCGGGTCGCCGCCCATATCCTCGAGCATGCCGCGCAGGCGCTTAAAGCCCTCGCCGCTCTCGATGGCGCGCTTAAGCATGGGCTCGGCGTCGGCGGCGTTTTCAACGATGCCTGAGAGGCGGAGCATATGCCCGGCGAGCGTGAAGCAGACCTTCACGAGCGGGTCCGTATAGGGCACGCGGCCCTTCAATACCTCGATGGCCTCCTTCATCTCAAGCCCGTTGCCGATCGCCATGCCGAGGGGGCGGTTCATATCGGTGATGATCGCCACGGTGCGGCGGCCGACGTTGCGGCCGATATTGACCATTTCGCGGGCGAGCGCGCGCGCGTCGTCCACGGTCTCCATAAAGGCGCCGTTGCCGGTCTTGACGTCCAGCACGATCGCGTCGGCGCCGGCGGCGATCTTCTTGCTCATGATGCTCGAGGAGATCAGCGGGATGCTCTTGACCGTGCCGCTGACGTCGCGCAGGGAATACATGCGCTTATCCGCGGGGTCGAGGTCCGCCGACTGGCCGATGACGCAGACGCCGTTGCGGCGCACGATCTCCTTGAAGCGGTCGAGCGGCTGTTCGACCGAGCAGCCGGGCACGGACTCGAGCTTGTCGAGCGTGCCGCCGGTGTGGGCAAGGCCGCGCCCGCTCATCTTGGCCACGGTGCCGCCGCAGGCCGCCACAAGGGGCCCTACCACGAGGGTGGTGGTGTCGCCGATGCCGCCGGTGGAGTGCTTATCCACCTTGACGCCGGGCAGATCCGAAAGATCCACGGTGTCGCCCGAATGCACCATCGCATTCGTAAGGTCCGCGATCTCCCTTTCCGACATGCCGCGGCAGCAGACCGCCATCATCCAGGCGGTCATCTGGTAGTTTTCGACGGCGCCGCTGAGCAGCCCGCGGATGATGAACTCGATCTCCTCACGGGTATGCTCGAAGCCGTCGCGCTTCTTTTCGATCAGGGAAGTGATAAGCATTTTCGGCCCTCCTGAGCTGGCTTTGGGGTCCTTAAGCCGTCATTCGACGGTGACGGATTTGGCGAGATTGCGGGGCTTGTCGATATCGCAGCCCTTGAGCGAGGCGATGTAGTATGCGAAGAGCTGCAGCGGGACTATGGTGAGCAGCGGCAGCGCGATATCGGCGCATTCCGGGATGCGGATGATATGGTCCGCGACGGTGCCGGTCTGCACGTCGGATTCGTTGATGACCGCAAGGACCTTCGCGCCGCGCGCCGAGACCTCCTTGATATTGGAGATCATCTTTTCAAGCAGCGGGCGGTAGGTGCAGAGCGCGATGACGAGCGTGCCGTCCTCGATCAGGGAGATCGTGCCGTGCTTGAGCTCGCCCGCGGCATAGGCCTCGGAGTGTATGTATGAGATCTCCTTGAGCTTGAGCGACGCCTCGAGCGAGAGCGCGTAGTCCATGTTGCGGCCGATGAAGAAGACGTCCTGGCAGTTGAAGTAGAGCGAGGCGATGTACTGCACGGATTTGACGTCCTCAAGCAGTTTTTCAACGCCCTCGGGCACCTTTTGGAGCGCCGTTATCTGCGACTTGACCTCCTCCTCGGAGAGATTGCCGCGGATGCGGGCCATATGCAGGCCGAAGAGCTGGATCAGCGCGAGCTGGGTGGAATAGGCCTTGGTGGTCGCGACCGCTATCTCGGGCCCGGCCCAGGTATAGAGGACCTCCTCGCTCTCGTTGGCGATGGAGCTTGCGAGCACGTTGACGATGGAGACCGTCCTCGCTCCGCGCGCCTTCGCTTCGCGGAGGGCGTAGAGCGTGTCGAGCGTTTCGCCGGACTGGCTGACGATGATGACGAGGGTCTTTTCGTCCACGATCGGGTCCTCATAGCGGAATTCGCTCGCGAGCACGGCCTCGACGGGCAGGCGCAGGTTCTTCTGCAGGAAATGCTTCGCGACGACGCCGACGTGGTAGGCGCTGCCGCAGGCGGTTATCTTGATGGATTCGATGCCTTTTAGGTCCTCGTCGGTCAGCCTTTTAAAGCCGAGATCGATGGAAAGGTCCTCGCGGATGCGGGGAGCGAGCGTCTTGCGGATCGCCTCGGGCTGCTCGAAGATCTCCTTGATCATGAAATGCGGGTAGCCGCCCTTCTCGGCCGCTGCGGCGTCCCAGTCGATATGGTCGACGGGATGATCGACGCGGTTGCCGAAGATATCGAGCACGCGCACGCGCTGCGCGGTAAGCACCGCGAGCTCCCTTTCGCCGAGGCGGAAAACGTTCCTGGTGTGCTTGAGGATGGCCGGGATATCCGACGCGATGAAGTTCTCACCCTCGCCGAGGCCGATGATCAGCGGGCTGTCCTTGCGCAGGGCGATGATCTGATCCGGGAAATCCGAGAACAGGATGCCGAGCGCGTAGGAGCCCTTGAGCTGCTGCTCGGCCTTGCGGACCGCCGCCACGGGGTCGCCGCTGTAGCAATAGTCGATCAGCTCCGAGACGACCTCGGAATCGGTCTCGGTGGAGAAGGTGTAGCCGTGCTGCTCGAGATGGCGGCGCAGCTCGATATAGTTCTCGATGATGCCGTTGTGAACGACGGCGACGCGCTTGCTTTTGGAAAGATGGGGGTGGGAATTGACGTCCGAGGGCTCGCCGTGGGTCGCCCAGCGGGTGTGGCCGATGCCGACCGTGCAGCCGTCGTCGTCGGTCGCCTCGTCGAAGATACGGCGAAGGTCCGCGATGCGCCCCCTGGTCTTGTGGATAACGATACCGGCGTCGCAGATGAGCGCGATGCCCGCGGAATCGTAGCCCCGGTACTCAAGCTTTTCAAGCGCCTCGAGCAGCAGCTCGCTCGCTTCCCTGGTACCTACGTAGCCGACTATACCGCACATATTTATAACCTCCGAAAAGTGGTTTCGTGCAAAAGAATACACATAGTTATTATACTACCGATCGAAGAAAAACGGAATAGGCAATTTTGTGATTTACGCGCTTCCGGGCTTTTGGCGGTGTTTCGTTTTTGCTTGACATGCAAACGGGGTTTTATTTATAATATAAACGAAGAAAACCGCCCTTCCCCGCTTGGGACGGGCAATAAGGAGGTCCATCCATGTATCTATCCGACGAAGGCAGGATCTGGCTCGCGACCGGCACCGAGCGCGTCTACCTTGAGCCCTCCATGTGCAACCGCCACGGCCTGATCGCCGGCGCGACCGGCACGGGCAAGACCGTCACCCTCAAAGTCATCGCCGAATCGCTCAGCGATATGGGCGTGCCGCTGTTCCTGGCCGATATCAAGGGCGACGTTTCGGGCATGTGCGTTCAGGGCGTCGAGACCAAGCACATCCTGCGATCGATCACGAATATGAACATCGAGAACTTTACGTACACCTCCTACCCCGTCCGCTTCTTCGACGTGTACGGCAGGCTCGGACACCCGGTGCGCACGACCATTTCGGATATGGGTCCGGAGCTGCTCGCGCGCCTGCTCGGCCTCAACGACACGCAGGCCGGCGTGCTGCGCATCATCTTCCGCATCGCGGACGAGAAGCAGCTGCTGCTGATCGACCTCAAGGACCTGCGCTCGATGGTGGTGCACGTGGGCGAGAACTCCGCGGAATACAAGCTTCAGTACGGCAACTGCTCCGCGCAGACCCTCGGCGCGATCCAGCGCGCGCTGCTTGCGCTTGAGGACGCGGGCGGCAACATCTTCTTCGGCGAGCCCGCCCTCGATATAAAGGACTGGTTCGACTGGGACGAGCAGGGCCGGGGCTACATGAACATCCTCGAATGCCAGGAGCTCTTCCAGCACCCGCTGCTCTACAGCACCTTCATGCTGTGGATGCTCTCCGCGCTCTACGAGCTGATGCCCGAATGCGGCGATCTCGACAAGCCCAAGGCCGCGTTCTTCTTCGACGAGGCGCATCTGCTGTTCAAGGGCGCGCCGAAGGCCCTGCTTGAGAAGATCGAGCAGGTGGTCCGCCTGATCCGTTCCAAGGGCGTTTCGGTCTGGTTCATCACCCAGAACCCCGCCGACGTGCCCGAGAGCGTGCTCCAGCAGCTCGGCAACCGCGTGCAGCACGCGCTGCGCGCCTACACCCCCAACGAGCAGAAGAACCTGCGCTACGCGGCGCGTTCGTTCCGCGTCAATCCCGATTTCGATACCGAGCGCGTGCTCCAGGAGCTGGCGACCGGCGAGGCGCTGGTCTCCGTGCTCGATCCCAAAGGCACCCCGGGCATCGTGCAGCGCGCGGGCATACTGCCGCCCCGGAGCTCGATGAACGCCGTCGACGCCGCCGTTATCGGCACGGTCGTGGCAAATAGCCCGCTCGCCGAGAAATACGGCACAACGGTCGACCGCGAATCCGCCTTTGAGGTGCTGACCGGTCAGCAGGAGGAGGCCGCCGCGAAGAAGGCCGAGGAGGAGGCCGCGAAGAAGGCCGAGGAGGAGCGCAAGGCCGCCGAGAAGCTGGAGGAGCAGGAGCGCAAGAAGAAGGAGAAGGAAGAGAAGGCCAAGGCGTCCGCCCGCAAGAAGAAGAACTCGAGCGTGGGCAAGGTGTTCAACTCCACCCTTTCGAGCTTCGGCAGGGAGCTCGGCAGGCAGATCTTCCGCGGTCTGCTCGGCAACAGGAAATAATAAAAAAGCTCACAGATAAAAGGAAAAACGCCGCTGTCGAAATGACGGCGGCGTTTCTTGCACGTGAGCTTATCGTTCTTTTTTCTTCTTGCCGAACATCGGCCTTCCGAGGATCAGGTTTGCGAAGGGCTTTTCGATGAGGTAGGTCGCGAGGATCGCGGCGGCGAACGCGGCCACGGTTATGATCGCGGCGTATTTGTTCATCCAGGGGTGGTCCCAAAGCTGGTTCGGGGGCACGCTGCCCTCCCAATAAGGGATGCGCCAGACGTTTTTAATATGCACCGCGAGCCACTGATGCCAGATATAGAGGTTATACGAGATGCCGGAGAGGAAGACCATCAGTTTATTGGAGAACAGGAAGCGGTACCATTTCGCCGCGAGCGCGGTGGAGAGGATGAACAGCATGAAGACGCCCGTCAGGCGGAGGCGCTCCGAGACCTGCCAGAGCTGCGCCGCCTGCGCCGAGAGCGCCGCGCATTCCTTGACCATGCCCGTTATCAGCGCGATGCAGACGAGGGAAACGACCGTGCAGGTGACGGTGAGGCCGAGACTGCGCTCGGTATGCTTCGCGAGCAGGACGTAGATCATCGCGCCGAGCATGCCGTTCGCGTACACGCCCATGAAGGCCGGGAGCTGGTTGATCTTCATCGCGACGTAGGCGCCGGGCGCTTCGACGACGTTGAGCCGCCACCAGCGGGCGATCCCGTAGAACAGAGCCGCGAGCAGAAATATGCAGATCACCGAGGCAACGACGCTCTTTTTGTTGTCGTCGGACCTGCGGCGGCGGATCAGCTCCGCAAAGAGCGGGAAGAGGATATAGAACCAGACCTCGATAGCGACGGTCCAGAGCACGGCGTTGAGCTGCGTGCCGAGGTAGGTCTTTACATAGAGGGTCTGGGTAAAGGTCAGGTGGGTGACGAGATCCTTGACGGCGTCCGCGGTGCTCGAATAGACGTGGCTCGGCAGGCAGTGGGCGAAGAAGATCAGCAGGATGCAGAAATAGTAGCTGGGCACGATCCTCGCGAGGCGCCTGCGGGCGTAGTCCTTCCATTTGATCATGTCCGCGCCCATGAAGATCTGGCGCATGACGGGCAGGAAGAGCAGGAAGCCGCTTATCAGCACCATCATGTCCACGAAAAGATAGCCGACCTTCGCAAACGGCGTGAAATCGATCTTATCGAGGCCGATAAAGGCAAGGAACGGCGTTTTTACAGTCGGAAAGATCCACGTCTGCTGCCAGAAGTGGAAGATCATCACTATTATGATGCTGAGCGCGCGGATGCCGTCCAGCACGTCGATGCGTTTGGGGTCGATAATGTCCCTTTTCGTTTGATCCATTTTTTGCTTACGTTCCCCCGGTTTTGCTTTCTGTATCATACCATCTTTCGGGGAGAAAATCAACAGCGGGCGGGGGCGGATTTGATCGGCGGGAGGGGCGGCTCGTCTATCCTCCGCCGCAGAAAGTTCCCGCCGCAGGGCTGGCGGCAGGTTGCCGCCCCTACGATGCTATATTGCAGGCGGAACAAAGCAGGAGAGAAGGAGCGGCAGCATCGCATGGCTTCCCCTTGGGGGGAAGCTGGCCGAACCGAGCGCGGAGCGAGGGTGAGGGCTGATGAGGGGGAAAGCAACGGAAAGGAGAAGCCTCGTGCACCAATGGGGACGGTTCTCTTTGGTGCAGAGCGGGCTATACTCAACTGCTTGCTGCATATTGCACCAAAGAGAACCGTCCCCATTGGTGCAGTCCGACCAACCTCCGCCGCAGAGATTTCCCGCCGCAGGGCTGGCGGCAGGTTGCCGCCCCTACGGTGAGAAATAGTTTTATTCACAGAAAAGCGCCCGCTCGGGGAGCGGGCGCTGTGTGTTGGGCCTTATTATTTGAGCTCGGAGAAGTACTTGATGGTGCGGACCATCTGGCTGGTGTAGCTGTTCTCGTTGTCGTACCAGGA
>JAEEGL014972972.1_pt1 | contig 23505 bp, 20 predicted proteins | sample 9134231 | NCBI WGS metagenome assembly JAEEGL01 (sample SAMN16246548, study PRJNA631951) | gut metagenome | biome: gut microbiome; feature: rumen; material: fiber-attached | host: Bos | place: Iran: Karaj | collected 2018-10
CGAAAACTCTTTGGAAAGCTGTAATGTTGGCGACATAATATGCGTTTGCGTGGACGCCAAATGCGGAGGAATATATAATGCTTTGTTTGAGTGTATTATTGAAGAAGAGAATAAAAAAATTGTCAGATTATGCGAAGATAGAGCGGTTTTTGTCGAAGATTTGGCCACTGAATTACGAAAATTGGAGAAGCGTATTAATTTTGTTGGTGATGCAGCCAAAATGTGTTACAATACTATAAGGGAATATTGTAATGATGATGGTTTGTGGCTAAGTGTTTCTCAAAACAACTATATAAATGCCTCAAAAGTTGCATTTTTGGCAAAGAATTTACAAAGCGAGGGTTTATATTCTTCCGCTTTGGATTTAAAACCTAATTATATTAAAATTCCGCAAGCGGAAAGAATGCTTAAAGAGAATAAACTTAAAATAAACTGAGAATTTAGGTGAAATCTATGATAGCAATAGGTGCAGACCACGCAGGATATGAAGCAAAGGAAGTTTTAAAAAAGTATTTGGAGTCCGAAGGCATAGAATATAAAGATTTTGGAACATATAGTAAGGATTCTTGCCACTATCCTGTTTTTGCCGAAAAGGTCGCAAGGTCGGTAGCAACGAGGGAGAGCGAGAAAGGAATCTTGGTTTGTGGGAGCGGAATAGGTGTTTCGATTGCCGCAAATAAAGTAAAAGGTATAAGAGCTGCACTTTGCTATGAACCCGAGCTTGTAGAGATGTCAAGGAAGCACAATGACGCAAATGTTATTTGCTTTGGCGCAAGGTTTAGTGATACTCAAAAAATGCAAGAGATGATAGATATATTTTTAAATACCGATTTTGAAGGCGGTCGCCATAGTGATAGAGTAAAACTGATATCAGATATTGAAAATAAGTAAAAAATTAATTTTAATATATAAATTTTAGGAGGCAAAAACATGTCAGAAAATAGTAATGTTATGATAATGGAGCACCCACTTATTCAGCATAAAATTTCACTTTTGAGGGATAAAAATACAAGTTCAAAAGAATTTAGGGAACTTATCAGCGAGGTAACACGCCTTATGTGTTATGAGGCGCTTCGTGATTTGCCGCTTCAAGAGGTTGAGGTTGAAACGCCGATTAAAACAGCAAAAACGAAAGTCCTTGCCGAACGTCATTTGGCTTTTATTCCGATACTTCGTGCGGGACTTGGAATGGTTGAAGGTGTTATGAGTCTTATGCCGACCGCAAGAGTTGGCCATATTGGGCTTTATAGGGATCCCGAAACACTTCAGCCGATCGAATATTATTGCAAATTACCAAGTGATATAAACGAACGTGATGTTATCGTTATGGACCCCATGCTTGCAACAGGTGGTTCCGCAATTGACGCTATTTCAAGCATAAAAAAGCAAAATCCCAAAACGATTAAATTTATGTGCATATTATCTTCTCCGCAAGGAATAAAGGCTCTGACCGATGCTCACCCCGATGTTAAAATTTACTGCGCCGCAAAAGATGAGGGACTTAACGAAAATGGTTATATAACGCCCGGGCTCGGTGATGCGGGAGATAGAATTTTCGGGACAAAATAAAAATAGATAATAAAGGAATAAAAAAATTATGGAAAAATTAAAAGATGCAATATGGAGGTTTGTTAAAAGATACCGCAAGTATGCACTCTTCTTTTGTGATTTTATAATATGGAATATTTCTTTTTATGTTTCTTTTGCTATAAATAAGAATAGTTTAAATTTTATAGCACTAGATGAGTTCTTTTTGAGATATCTCTTGATTGTTAATGTTTGCTTTGCTCTGATTTTTATATCTTTCAAGCTTTACGATAAGATATGGAGATATGCTGAAGCGGAGGATTTTTTCTATGCCGCGCTTGCAACTTTCTGTGCAAATGTTGTTTTCTTTGTTGTAACCGCTTTAGATGGTATAAGAATGAGCCCGAGAATGTATTTTATTTTCCTTATTACGTCGGTTCTTAGTATTTTTATGTTCAGGGTTTTGTATCGGGTCAATAGACTTATAGATAATGTTTCTACCGATGGCGGTAAACCTAAAAAAAGAATGCTCATAGTAGGTGGTGGTGACTCTACTGCGCTGCTTTTAAGGGAAATTTCACGTCATGCTTTGGGTGAATATTATCCCGTGGCAATAGTTGATGACGATAGCGAAAAAATCGGCCGAAAGCTTATGGGAGTTAAAATTGAAGGTTCGACTTACCAAATACTTGAAATTTGCGAAAAGTTCAAAGTGGAAGTTATTTTATTCTCCATAAATTCAATAACGACCGCTGAACGAAGAAGAATTTTAGATATCTGCGCAAAGACTAATTTGGAAGTTCGAATTATACCGGACATTTACCAAGCCATGACATCAGGCACCTCGATTGATTCCGCAATAAGAAAAGTCAAAGTTGAAGATTTGCTCGGAAGAGAACCGATAATATTTGATAAAAATCAGTACGGCGGATATTTGATAGGTAAAACCGTGCTTGTTACCGGCGGTGGCGGTTCGATAGGCTCAGAGCTTTGTAGACAAATTGCGGAGCTTGGCCCCAAACGACTGATAGTTTTAGATGTTTATGAAAATAACGCTTATGAAATTCAGCAAGAACTTAAAATGAAGTTTGGCGGTAAACTTGATTTATCGGTAGAAATCGCAACAATTTGTGATAAAAAAGAGCTAGAGGAAATATTTAAAACAGAAGAAATAGATGTTGTTTTTCACGCTGCCGCGCATAAGCATGTCCCTTTAATGGAAAAAAATATCGAGGAAGCCGTTAAGAATAATGTTTTCGGAACTCTTAATTTGCTTGAATGTTCGGATAAATATGGTATACAAAAATTTGTTCAGATTTCAACCGATAAAGCTGTAAATCCGACAAACGTTATGGGAGCCACAAAACGTATCTGCGAAATGCTGATACAGATGAAAGATAAAGAAAGTAAAACCGAGTTTGTTGCAGTTAGGTTTGGTAACGTCTTGGGGTCAAATGGTTCAGTCATTCCGCTTTTTGAGGAGCAAATAAAAAAGATGGGTCCCGTTACGGTTACTCACCCCGATATAATAAGGTATTTTATGACTATTCCTGAAGCGGTATCTTTGGTTTTGACGGCAGGCGGACTTGCCAGGGGCGGAGAAATTTTCGTTCTTGATATGGGTGCGCCGGTTAAGATAAAGGATTTGGCGGAAAATTTAATAAGACTTTCGGGATTTATTCCGGGTGAGGATATAAAGATAGAGTATACAGGGCTTCGCCCGGGCGAGAAGCTTTACGAAGAACTTCTTATGGATGAAGAGGGGATACAAAAGACAAAGAGTGAAAAAATTTATATAGGTCATCCGATAGATTTAGACCCGGAAACGCTAAAATCCGATTTACAACATTTAGCAAATTTGTGTACGGCGGAGGACAATGCTGCTATAGAAAAAATGCTTCTAAAAATTGTCCCAACTTTTAATCACATTCATAATTAAAAACTATCCGCATGTAAAAAGCACATGCGGATTTTTGTATGCAGAAAGCCACGCGATAGTCGCGTGGTTCAGTAAAGCTTAAGCGGTGTAAGAGAGATGTAAAAACTCCTTTTTATGTAGAATAGATTAGCGGTCTGAAAGCTGTTAAAGAAAACATCAAAAGGAGGGACATTCAAAGTGAAGTGTACTAAATACAAAGTAAAACTGTAAATATCATATAGAGTATTTGTAACAAAGTGTTTTATGAAAACAGAAAGCAAAAAAAGACGAATTGAGAGAATAGTTAACACTTAATAATATAGAAAATTCTTTGTGGTTATCAATTAACAAATCCTTCGCAAGTGCCAGATCGTATCAGCCTCCTTTAGAGGCAGCTGGTAGTATAGGGTTTCGCCCGTTAAAGAAATGCCCCCAGCTAGGCTGGGGGATATTTATTGTTTTAATTTTTAAATTAAGAACCAACTGTGGTGAGATACGTGGGTATTTATAATTTTTTAATCTCACTTGTTGCCAGTTCATCACAGCGTTCATTTTCCGGGTGGCCTGTGTGGCCTTTAACCCAGTTTATTTGGATGCTGTGTTTTTCTGTTAAGTTTAATAATTTTTCCCAAAGGTCTGCATTTAGTGCAGGCTTTTTATCTTTTTTTATCCAATTATTCTTCTTCCAAGTTTCTGCCCAGCCATTGTTTATAGAATCGCAAATATATTTTGAATCCGTGAAAGCTTCCACCTCACACGGCTCTTTTAACATCTCAAGTGCTTTTATCATAGCTGTCAGTTCCATTTTGTTGTTGGTTGTATTTGCATTTGCGCCTGAAATTTCTTTACGGTGATTTTTATAAACCAAAATAGCGCCCCAGCCTCCCTCGCCCGGGTTTCCGCTACATGCACCATCGGTGTATATATATACTTTTTTCTTTGGGTTCGGCATTTTAAAGAATCTCCTTTATTTTTAAAAAATGGTTAAATTTGGAAATCTTGTTGACACAGATTAGAATGTATGATACAATAAGAGCAATGTTTGATGTACGGAATTAGTTTTTTACTTTTGTTTGTTTAATTTTTAATATCTAAAATCTTTAAATCTCATGTAACTTTCAGTTGTGAGATCGGGTTTTTGTATTTATACGGTTTGTATATTTTTTTAAAAACAGGAGGTAATATATATGTCTGAAAATAGTTTGTCTGAAAATTTTGATATTTCAAATAAAAAAATAAATCGAAAACCGATAAAAAAAATAATCGAAAATACAAAAGGTAAAAAAAGTGTCACCAAGAATTATAGCACAGCACCAAAGTCAAATAAAACAAATAAAAATCCATTGAAAAACGAAAACATTACGAACATTGAACTGGGGCAAGAAAAGGTCCAAATTAAGTATAAAAACAATTCTGTAAGGACTTACCGGAGTAATTCCAAAAAAATAAAAAATTCCCAAAATGCAAAATCTGTAAAGGTAGTATTTTTGGGTGGACTTAATCAAATAGGAAAAAATATAACAGCTTTTGAATGCGGCAATGATATAATAATAGTTGATTGTGGTATGTCTTTTCCTGACGGAGAAATGCTTGGAATTGATTTGGTTATACCTGATTTTTCATACTTGGAAGCAAATAGAGAAAAAATAAGAGGTTTGGTGGTAACTCACGGGCACGAAGACCATATAGGAGCTATACCATACCTTTTGAATAAAATAAATGTTCCTATTTATGCAACGCCTTTAACAATAGGTTTAATAGAGAGCAAACTTAAAGAAAATAGACTTTTGTTTAGTACTAAGCTTAATACTGTGGTACCGGGTGATCATATAAAACTTGGCTGTATGGACGTTGAGTTTATAAGGGTCAACCATTCTATACCTGATGCCGCAGCGCTTGCGATACGTACTCCTGCGGGAACAATTGTTCATACCGGGGATTTTAAAATTGATTGCACTCCTTCCCATGGCGAGATGATAGATTTAGCACGCTTTGCAGAGCTCGGCAAAGAGGGTGTATTGGCATTTATGGCTGACTCCACAAATGCCGAACGTCCGGGATATACGATGACTGAGAAAAAGCTAGATATGTCCTTTGAACGTTTATTTCAACAAGCAAGGAATAAACGTATAATAATTGCAACCTTTGCTTCGAATATTGGGCGTATACAGCAAATAATAAATTGTGCGCATAGTTATGGCAAAAAAGTTGCCTTTTCAGGTAGGAGTATGCTTAACTACGTAGCTATTGCGCAACAGATGAATTACCTTGATGTACCGGAAGGTACTATTATTGACATAGATTTAATAACCAGATACGGAAAAAATGAAATTGTTTTGGTTACAACTGGCAGTCAGGGGGAGCCTATGTCAGCGCTTCACCGAATGGCATTTGCGGAACATAAAAAAGTGGATGTTGGTCCCGAAGATTTTATAATTATTTCAGCAACGCCAATTCCTGGAAACGAAAAAACTGTTGGAACCGTGGTTAATGAACTGATGAAGCTTGGCTGTGAGGTTGTTTATGAATCAATGTATGAAACTCACGTTTCGGGCCACGCTTGTCAAGAAGAGTTAAAAATTATGCAAGGCATTGTAAAACCGCAGTATTTTATTCCCATACATGGTGAACGCAGGCATCTTATGAAGCATGCTGCTCTAGCAACTTCTATGGGTATGCCGGAATCCAATGTTTTTATTGGTGATACAGGGGATGTTTTGGAAATAAGCAAGAATTCTATGAAAAAAGTTGCTCAGTTGCCTTTGGAATTGGTGTTGGTTGATGGAATTGGTGTAGGAGACGTTGGTAGCATTGTGCTAAGGGATAGAAAGCATTTGGGAGAAGACGGGCTTATTGTTGTGGTTGCAACTTTAGATTCTTCTGATAAACATATAATTGCAGGCCCTGATATCGTTTCTCGCGGGTTTGTTTATGTTCGTGAGTCGGAGCAACTTATTGAAGACGCAAGGCTTACTGCGATGCGCGTGCTTGAGGAATGTGCAGATTCCAAGATGCGTGATTGGGGTTTTATGAAAACAAAAGTAAGAGATGAACTTTATAAGCTGTTTCATAACAAAACGCGTCGCAATCCTGTTATTTTGCCGATTATTATGGAAGTTTAAGTCCACGTATGGCGTTGGATATAAACAAGTGTCGATGTATAAGTAACGTTGAAAGTTTAAAAAATTGAGGGATACCTTTTATTTTGGTACACTTATATTAATTTTTAATAATTATATTTTTAGGTGTCGTAGCGTTTAAAAAGTACTGGAGAAAAAATTAATTTGTTAGTATAATACTTGTAAGAGCGTTATACTAGCATTTTTCTTTTTTGAGAGGTGTGAAAAATTTGGAAAAATCCAGTAAATCTTTGTATGGTATATTTTTCTTTATTTCTGCAATTATTTTACTTATGAGTATGTCGTCTTTTGCTTTTAGTCCTTTACTTACGTTTATAAATATGTCAATATCTTTAGTTTTAATTTCAATTGTTTGGATATTCATAAAAAACAGGGGAAAATATTTAAGCGATATTTCACCTGATGCGATTAAATTTGTTGAAGGTAACGTGGCGGGAATTATAAACGGCATACCTGTGCCGATTGCTGTGATTAGGGATTTTAATCTTGAAGATATTGTTTTTTATAATTATGAATTTATCAAAACGTTTGCAAATTATGGAAATAATTTTTCTCTTGGTTCCTTGATAGATTTAAAAGCTTTAGAGAATATTTTGAGAGCTGCGCCGTGTGAAACGAATAAGGATGAAAATTTTTTGAACTTATCCTACGATGGTAAAAAAATTAAATTGTATGCAAAAAGAATTGATGATTTTGTCGTCTTATATTTTTTAGATAATACAGCCTATAGATGGATAAAAAAGAAGTACCTAGATTCCAGGATTTGTGTTGGACTTATTTTATTTGATAATAAAGAGGAATTGAAAAGATATGCCACAGAAGAGCAAAGCTCGCAGATTTCAGTATCTGTAGAAAACACATTGCGGGAATGGATCAAAAGTGCTGATGGCATCTTTAGAAAATTGAGCGATGAGAAGTATTTTGTTGTTTTTGAAGAAAAGTATTTGAAAGATTTTACCCAAAATAAATTTGATGTTATAGATAAAGTTCATACGTTTAAAATTGATGATCATAGGTATGCTACGGTTTCTATTGGAATTAGTAGGGGCGAGGAAGTGCTTTCGCAGGCGGCGCTTGAAGCAAAGAAAGCTCTTAATATGTCGCTTGGCCGAGGGGGAGACCAAGTAACCATAAAGAAAAAAAATTCTTACGAATTTTTTGGCGGAACTTCTCAGGGCCTTGAAAAACGCAGCAAAGTGAAAACGCGTGTTGTTGCGATGGCGCTTCTTGAAAAAATACAGGAAAGCGATACTGTTTTTATAATGGGCCATAAATATTCAGATTTTGATAGTATTGGTTCGGCTGCAGCGCTTTGGAGTATATGTGCAAGAGTTAAAAAGAAAAGATCTTATATTGTTGTGGATAAATCTCAGTCGTTAGCAGGTCTTGCGATAGAGCATCTTGAAAAATACAGTTCGGATAAAATGTTTATATCTCCCAGCCAAGCAATTTCCTTGGTTACACCAAAATCGTTGCTTATTGTGGTAGATACTCATTCGCTTAAGTTTTTGGAAAGCGCAGAGCTGTACGCAAAAATAAATAATGTGGCAGTGATTGATCACCATCGCATGACGGTTGATAAAATCGATAATGCTGCTGTATTTTTCCACGAGCCGTTTGCTTCTTCAGCGTGTGAGATGGTTACAGAAATGGTGCAATATATGTTTGATGGGGATTTAAAAAAATCTGAAGCTGAGTGTTTGCTTGCGGGGATTATGTTAGATACCAAAAATTTTACGTTGAAAACAGGGATAAGAACATTTGAAGCTGCCGCATATCTTAAGAAAAAGGGTGCCGAAAGTACTGAAGTTAAAAAAATGTTTGGCGGTTCTATGGATATGTATAAACTAAAATATCAAATAATATCAAACGCACATGTTTTTGGAGATTTTGTTATCTCGCGACTTGAAAAATCTGATATTAAAAGTAATGCTCGAATTGCTTGTTCTCAGGCAGCAGATGAGCTTTTAAATTTGAAAAATATCAAAGCATCGTTTGTTCTTTTTGAGAGTGATAGAAAAGTTAATATTTCAGCAAGGTCCTTGGGAGATATGAATGTTCAGCTTATAATGGAGGCATTGGGTGGCGGCGGACATCAAACTATGGCGGCAGCGCAGGTTTCTGATGCTTCGTTTGACGAGGTGGAGGAGAAACTCATTAAAGTTATAAAAGAAAAATCTAATGATATAAAGTCAAAATAATTTTTAGAACGGGGAATAGTATATGGAATTAATTTTAACTGCGGATGTATCGAAACTAGGCAAAAAAGGAGATGTAGTCAAAGTTTCTGATGGATATGCGAGTAACTTTTTGTTGCCAAAGGGTCTAGCTAAAGTTATGAATAATCAATCTAAAAAAGAGCTTCAGGATGCTATAAATGCGAAAAATTATCATCGTGGAGTTGATAGACAGCAGGCTGCAAATATAGCCTCTCAAATTAACGGTAAGACTATTACTCTAAATTTAAAACATGGCGAAACCGGTAAGCTTTATGGAGCGGTTACGAATAAAGCTGTTACAGAAAAGATACGAGAGGTGTATTCGGTAAATATTGATAAGAAGAAAATATTTTTTGAAGGTATAGGTACTGGAAACATCAAATCTGCGGGTTCTTATAATATAAAAATAAAACTATTTGATGGCATTGAAGCATCTATGGAATTGATTGTTCAATAATGATGCTTTTGTTACTGTGCGTGTGGCGTTTAAAATTTTTTGCTTTGAAAAATATGGCTTTATAAGTTGCATCTGTCTTTTATTAGGCAAAATAATTATATTGTGAATAAAAAAGCAACTGCTCGATATCTTGGCTGTTGCTTTTTTCATGTATTGGACAAGAGGTTATTTTAGTTTTATATTTTCCATAATTGTATGCCAGGCCGACTGGTTTCCCGTCCAAGCAGGTATAAAACTCTTATCTATATTTTTAAACCTATATTGTATGATTTTGATTTTTTTATCTTGTTGTATTATCCTTTGGCGTATTGTTTCATCTTGGTCGTTGTGTATATCCATTAGATATATTTTTTGCAAATTTGGGTATACCTTGGAAAACCTTTTGGCAAATTGTTTTAATTCTCTGTCTGTGCTATTTTGATCTGTGGTTTCCGGGTTATTTCGGCAATTGAGCAACAATACGGATTTTGAGTTAGAAAGTATGCTGTCCATTTTTTGGGCGCGCTTTTGCATAGTTTCTTTAAATTTTTTATATTCTTCATCGAATGGTGCGTCCGAGGGCACAAAATGGATGGATTCTATGTGATTTGTTATATCATATACTGTGCGATTTTTGCATGTGTTTTTTTTGCTTGTTACAACTATATTTTTGAAAAAATTTTTAAATTTTGTCTCAAAAAGTCTTGCAACTACGTTTAGGGAATATTTTCGCATCCAATCCAATGGTGATGATGTTTGTCTTAAACCATATCTTTCCAAGTATTCAGCACATATACACCAGCCTCCTATAGAAAATGCGTGATCTACAGTGATTTTTTCAATTGTATCGTTAGAAGGCGTGATTTGAATAGTGGAAATTTTATCGTCAATAAATTTTTTTCGCATTTCCATATTTGTTAAATTTATTTGTGTAAGTGCAAGCGTTATAGATAACAATATTATCAAAATTCTTAGATATTTTATGTATTTCTTCATACTAGGGCTCCTTTTTGAACGTTGCCCATTTTATCATATATAAATAAAAAATTCTATAATTAAAAACGATAAATTTAAATTATTTCCGCACATAATATCTGTTTCAATAAATGGTGTTTTGTGTTATACTATAACGTACATGTCCTGAATTGTAAATAAATACTGCTATGAATTATATCAAAGGTAAGAGAAGTGAATTAATTATGAAAATGTATTTTTATTATGGAGTTATGGGTTCGAGTAAAACGGCAAATGCTCTTATGAAAAAATTTAATTTTGAAGAGCGTGGCAGAAAAGTTGCACTTTTGAAGCCCAGTTTAGATACTCGCGATGGAAAGACCTTAATAAAATCAAGAATCGGACTTTCAAGCGAAGCGTTTTACTTGGATACTCAGCAGACTGTTGAGGCTGTGCTTGCAAATGAAGGCCCTTTTGATATTGTGATGGTCGATGAGGCTCAGTTTTTGACGGAATCGCAGGTCGATGAGCTTCGCGAAATGGCCGACGATGGAATAATGGTTATGTGTTATGGACTTAAAAATAATTATATGGGCAAATTATTTGAGGGAAGTCGAAGAATTATAGAAGTTTGTGATACAATACGGGAAATTCAGTCTATGTGTAGTAAGTGCGAGACAAAAGCTGTGGTTAATGCGCGCTATATAGGCGATGATATAATTTATGAAGGAAACATAATAGATATTGGTGGAGAAGATAAGTACATAACTCTTTGTCATAAGTGTTGGAAAAAAGGCAAAATTTAATTGACTGGTTATTTTAAGAATATATTTTAAATGATACGGAGGAAGCAAATGGGGGCCAACAACTTTGAAATGCCATTGGGTGCGGTAAAATTGCAATATAGTCTAGAGGCAGAGCAATCTGTTTTGGGTTCTATACTGATAGATTCCGCGTGTATGAATAAAGTTGCTGAAATTTTGATTAGTCCCGATTATTTTTATCTTGCTAATCATAAGATTATCTATTCTACGATGCTTGATATGTTTACGGTTGGCACACCAATAGATTATATTACGGTACTTGATAAAATAAAAACTAATGATGAGCTTGATCATTCTCATTTTAAAGAATATCTTTTAAAACTTGCGCAGATTGTGCCAACTATTTCAAATGTTGAATTCTATGCAGATATAGTAAAAGATAAATACAATGTAAGGGTACTTGTGGATGTTGCTAAAGATATCATTGAGGACGCATCAAGTGGCGAAACCGATGCCTCTGACCTATTAAATTCTGCTGAGCAAAAAATATTCGATATTCGTAGGGGCAAAGATACAAGTGGCCTTCAAAAAGTGAATGAAATTGTGGTTCAAGCTTTTGATAGGCTTGATATGATTAACTCGCAAAATGCCGATGAATATGTAGGAGTTCCAACCGGGATTAAGGATTTAGATAGGGTAATTATGGGATTAAATCGAAGCGATCTTATCCTTTTGGCGGCCAGACCGGGTATGGGAACAACCAGTTTTGCTTTAAATATTGCCGAACACGTTGCTATTAATAAAGGTAAGAGGGTTGCATTTTTTTCGATTGAAATGTCAAAAGAGCAGCTTGTTTCCAGAATACTTTCAACCAAAGGACAAATTCCGGGCCAAAGTTTAAGAATAGGGAAACTGAGTGATAAAGAATGGGAGCGCCTGATTGAAGCGGGCGACATAGTTTCAAAATCGCCTATGTATATCGATGATACCCCTGGCATAACGATCCCCGAAATGAAAGCAAAACTTAGGCGTTTGGGAAAATGTGATTTGGTGGTAATAGATTACTTGCAGTTAATGTCTAGTGCAAGAAGAATTGAAAATCGTGTTCAAGAAATTTCAGAAATTACCAGAAATTTAAAAATTATGGCTAAAGAACTCGATGTTCCAGTCCTGACGCTTTCTCAGCTTTCAAGAGCGAGTGAGCAAAGAACCGATCATAAGCCCGTGCTTTCGGATTTAAGGGATTCCGGTTCTATCGAGCAAGATGCAGATATAGTTTTATTTTTGTATCGTGAAGGATATTATGAATCTGGTGATGTTGATGAGAATCAAGATAAGAACAGCGGAGAATGTATAGTTGCTAAAAATAGACATGGCGAAACCCGTTCCGTGCCGCTTCATTGGCAGGGCGAATTCATGCGTTTTACGGCTCAGGAGGTAAGACGCAGTGAGTACTAAGTCTTTTGAGGAGATTTTAAACAGTATTTACGAAACGATTCGAACTCACGAAATGTTAAAAAATGCAAATAATGTGATTGTTGGTTTTTCAGGCGGTGCAGATTCGGTCACGCTTTTGCATTTTTTATATTTTTTTGCAAGTGAAAGAAATACTAAATTTAAAGTTGAAGCGGTGCACGTAAATCACGGGATAAGGGGAAAAGAAGCAGATCGTGACGAAAATTTTGTAAAAGAGTTTTGCAGTAAATATGGAATAAAATTAACAACCAAGAAAATAGATGTTTTTAAATTAGCCGAAGCGGATAAAATCGGACTTGAAGAAGCCGGACGAAATGCAAGATATAAGATATTTAATGCTGCCGCTTCAAAAAATCCACAAAATTTTAAAATTGCCACGGCGCATACACTTTCCGATAGCTGTGAGACGCTTATTTTTAATCTTGTACGAGGTTCTTCGTTAAAAGGGCTTTGCGGTATTTCTCCAGTAAGAGATAACATTATCAGGCCACTTATAAATAGTACACGAGAGGATATTGAAATATACTGTAGATATAATAATTTAAACTTTGTAAATGACAGTACCAACTTCCAAAGAGATTATACGAGAAATAAAATTCGCCTTGATATAATTCCGAAGTTTAAAGAAATTAACGAGAATTTTGAAAGAACAGTTGGTAAAAATTTAGTTTTTTTGAGCAATGATGAAAAATATTTAGATTCTTTGGCGGAAGAAAAATTTAATTATGTGAAGTTGGAAGCGGAAAATGAATATGATGCAAAAAAAATCAATAGTTTACAGCCTACCCTAAAAGATAGAGTGATAGCGAAGGTTATAAGTAGCATAAATAAAAATTTGGTTAGGCAGCGGTATATAGAACTTATAAAAAAGCTTTTAGATGGCGGTTTGGATGTAAATCTGCCGGGTAATTTAAAAATAGTTTGCGAAAATAATGTTTTGAAAGTTAAAAATCAGCGGAAAAATACAAGTAAATGCGAATGGGAATATCCTTTTTCCAAAAATGTATCCTTGACAGAGATAAAAACAAATATCATAATAAAAGTTAAGCCTCTTTCGGAATATTTGATGGATAAAAAGAGGTTTAGTGCTAAAAATATTTTGGATTTTGAAAAAATCCCCTGCGATTCGGTAATTAGGAATCGTAGAGTGGGGGATCGGTTTTGTTTTTCTCGCCGTGGTATTACAAAAACAGTAAAAAAATTAATGAATGAACTCAAAATACCCGAAAATATCAGAGATAACGTGCCACTTATAGCACATAAAAATAAAGTGATATGGATAGATGGCGTGGGGGTTGCCCAAGGGTATGCGCCGGGGGAAGATACTAAAAAAGTTGCTATTATTTATAAGGAGTCAAAATTAGATGTTGGATTTTGTTGAGGAAGTACTTTTTAACGAAGAAGATTTTAAAACAATATGTAAACGATTAGGAGAACAAATAAGCAAAGATTATAATGGAAAAAATTTGGCCCTTATTGGGATGCTAAAAGGTGCTGTTTTGTTTATGGCTGACCTTATTCGCGAAATAACAATTCCTTGCAATATCGATTTTATGGAAGCGAGCAGTTATGTTGGAACTAAAACAAGTGGCGAAGTTAAAATAAATAAGGATCTTAGAAATAATATAAATTCTCAGGATGTTTTGATTGTGGAAGACATTCTGGAGAGCGGTTTTACTTTGGATTATGTTATTAAAATATTAAAAACACGGAATCCAAAAAGTCTCAAAATATGCACCCTTCTTGATAAACCGGAAGCAAGAAAAATAGAGAGTATAAAAGCAGATTATGTAGGCGCTAGGATCCCAAAAGATAAGTTTGTGATAGGTTATGGTTTTGATTACAACGAAAGATATAGAAATTTGCCGTTTGTGGGAGTTCTGGATTTAAAATATGCAAAGTAAGACTTTATTCTTAAAGTAATATAAACAAGGAGAGGGTTTTAAAAGTGGAGGATAAAAATAGGCAGATAAAAAATATAATTGCTTTTCTGAGTTTGCCCATTATTATATTGGCTGTGTTTGCGGGTATTAAATTTATGACGCCTGCTAAAACATATAATTATTCAGAAATAGTAGGTAATTTTAAAAATCACCAAGTAACAAAATATGAGATGAACTTAAGCTCAGGGGATATGTTGATAACGTTAAAGAGCGGAGAGGTTGTAGGATATACCGCCCCAAGCGTTAATTTGATGTATAGTGATATAAAAGATTATATTGATGAATATAACAAAGAAAATCCAGAAGCGCCTATGGTTTATGACCTGATCAAAGGTAATGACACTTCGTGGATTCCAAGCCTTCTGATATTTTTTGTTTTGCCTATTTTAGGCCTTGGTATATTCGGTTGGCTGTTTTTAAGAAGAATAACCATGATGGGTGACCCCGAAAGACAGATGGGTTTTGGTAGGGCAAAAGCAAGAAATTTAGCTGATGCAAATCGTAAGGCTATGTTTGCTGATGTTGCTGGTGCGGATGAAGAAAAAGAAGAGCTTGCCGAAATAGTTGATTTTCTCAAAAATCCTCAAAAGTATTTAAGTTTAGGTGCAAGGATTCCTAAAGGATTTTTGCTTGTGGGGCCTCCTGGAACAGGTAAGACTTTGCTAGCAAGAGCGGTTGCAGGAGAAGCCGGAGTGCCGTTTTTTTCTATGTCCGGGTCTGATTTTGTTGAGATGTATGTGGGCGTGGGAGCATCCAGAGTGAGGGATCTTTTTGCCCAGGCGAAAAAGAATGCTCCGTGTGTTATATTTATAGACGAGATAGATGCGGTTGGTCGCCAAAGGGGTGCAGGCCTTGGGGGCGGACACGACGAAAGAGAACAAACTCTTAATCAATTGTTAGTAGAGATGGATGGTTTTGGTGTAAACGAGGGTATCATAGTTATTGCAGCTACCAACCGGCCTGACATTCTTGATCATGCGCTCACACGTCCCGGTCGATTTGATAGAAAAGTAACTGTTGGTTATCCGGATGCAAAAGGACGCGAAGAAATTTTGCTAGTTCATTCAAAAGGCAAGCCTCTTGCACCTGACGTAAATTTAAAAGATATTGCTAAAACCACGATTGGATTTACAGGGGCAGATCTTGAGAATTTGATGAACGAGTCAGCTATTTTGGCCGCGAAACGGAAGCTTTCTGCTATTACTAAGTCAGAAATAGAAGAAGCGACTGTGAAAGTGTCGCTGGGTACAGAGAAGAAGTCTAAAATAATTACTGAAGAAGAAAGAAAAGAATCTGCTTATCATGAAGCAGGCCATGCGATAGTTGCTTATTTTTGTGATGAGAGAAGTAAAGTTCAGGAAATTTCAACGATACCGCGCGGTGTTGCGGGTGGTTATACACTTTATTTGCCAGAAAAAGAAGATAATTATCCTTCTAAGAATAGAATGTTGATTTCTATTGCAGTGTCTCTTGGTGGTATGGCAGCTGAAAGGGTAATTTTTAAAGATACTACTTCAGGCGTTTATGGGGATTTAAAACATGCTACCAAAACGGCTAAATCTATGGTGACACGTTACGGTATGAGTGATATAGTGGGGCCTGTAGTTTATGGTTCTGCTGATGATGAAGTATTTATCGGTCGAGATATGGGGCACGTTAAGGATTATTCTGAATCTACAGCTTGCAAAATTGATGATGAGGTAAGAAGAATAATTACCGAATGTTCAAATAACGCTGAAAAAATTATAAGAGAAAATATAGATAAACTTCATGCAGTTTCAGAATATTTGATTAAACACGAAAAAATGAGTGCAGAAACATTTAAGCTTGTTATGGAAGGCCAGGCTTTGGAGGAGATTGAAATAAACCAAGATAGAGGATCCGAAATAGAGGCGGATTTGTCTGCAAACAATAATGAATAAAATAATTTATAGGGGTAATTTTTATGGATGAAAAATTTGAAAATGAGAATGGTAATTTTTATGACCATGATGAAATAAGTGGAGAAAGATCTAGTGCAGATGATGGCGTCGCTAAGGATGACCATGATGATTATACTTATCTCGGTCGCCAGAAAAATTATGCTGGCTTTGATACTGAAGATTCCAACAGTTTGGAATACGACGATGATCAATATGATCAGATTGACGAAGAGAACGAACAGCTGAAGGATGTACACGCTGCCAGAGATTTAAATGCCTCCAAAAATAAATTAAAAGGGGCTGTTGCGATACTATCTGTTTTAGTTTTTTTGTTGGTTGCTTATATCTTGTATTCTGCAAAAAATTTAAAGTTTGATTTTTTAGGGTTGGTTCCGTCTCAATCTAATGGCCATAAAGTAGAAGATCATAATATAGGTGAGTCTGAGATAAAATTTGAATCGAAACCTAGTGATGAAAGAGAGCTTTCCGCTGAAACCATATACGAAAAAGTTTCGCCATCTGTTGTTGGTGTAGTTGTATACGATCCTAAGGCGGATATTATTTCTGAACCTGTAAGTCAGGGCTCTGGAATAATTATAAGCGAAAAAGGATTTATCGTTACAAATGCACACGTTGTAGGAAATTCGTTACAAAATAACATCAAAATAGTTTTAAATACGAAAGAGGAATTTTCAGGAAAAGTTATAGGGTTTGATAGTAAAACCGATATTGCCGTAATAAAAGCGGATAAAAGCGGACTTAAGGCTGCTACATTTGGAAATTCTGATGAAGTGAAAGTTGGTTCTTCAGCACTTGCTTTGGGTAATCCGTTAGGACTTGATTTTGCAAGTTCGCTTACACGCGGAATTGTTTCGGCAATAAATCGTTGCTCGAGTGGTTCTAGCAACAGTTTGGTAAAATACATACAGACCGATGCTGCCATTAATCCGGGGAATTCAGGTGGGCCACTTATAAATATGTACGGCCAGGTAATAGGAATGAATTCTTCTAAAATTGCAGTTGCACATTGTGAGGGTATGGGATTTGCGATACCGAGCAATACAGTCAAAAGCGTAGTGGATGACATAATAGATAAGGGATATGTTTCCGGTAGAGTGCGGCTCGGAATAAGCGGAAAAATGGTTAGTAATTATGAAGCGCAGATGTATAATGTCCCGGTTGGTGTTATTGTTTCAGAGATCAGCAAAGATAGCAATTTAATTGCAGCTGGTGTTCAAACTGGAGATATAATTACAAAAATCGGTGATATAAATATTACAAGTTTAGATGTATTTTATGCGGAGCTTTATAGTCACAAACCAGGCGAAAGTATTAAGCTTTCCATTTATAGAACCTCTACTAATAAATTAAGTTCACAGTCATTCGACGTTACGGTAACATTGCTTGAGGATAAAGGTGAAACGCAAGAAGCGGCTAAGCAGGCTTCAAATCGTTAGTTTTAAAAGTAAGACAGATATCCACCGGCATGCCGACCGGTGGCTTTTGTGTGTGAAGGTGCCTGTGCGGTATTTGTGTAATTTTGTGGTGGATTAGATGTTTTGTAAGAAACATTGGGAATAGTAAAAATTTTGATGATTGTTTTATAGAGCGTTGAATATCGTTTGTAATTTAGTACGAATAGAAAGTTGTTATTTACGAATTTGGATAGAGCGTTTTGTCGTTTTGGATGGATAGGGTTTATATAATAAATTTGTACTATTTTTATATAATTTTAAAAAATATTTTGAAAGAAACGTAAATTGACATTATAAATGCCGTCAGTATACTTATATATCATGAAACTTTGCAAAATAGTGTAAAAACAAAGGAGTTTTTGTAACATAAATGAATCGAACAAAGGTTTTTAAATTACTTTTGGTGTTTTTTGCGGTCATTTTGTGTGGCACGGGATTTTTTGTTTGGAAATTTTTGAGCGCAGATAATAAAAAAGTTGTGCCAATTGCCATGGCGCTCGATGACGGATATCTTTATCCTACAATAGTTTCGATAACTTCAATGATGGAAAATGCCAAAAAAGATACAGTGTATGATTTGTATGTAATGCACCCTGACGATTTTTCAGATGATAGTAAAGAAAAACTTAATTTTCTTGGTGCAAAATATAAAAATTGCAATATTAAACTTATAAATATGAAAAAAGAATATGCAAGTGCTATTGAAAGTGGTCACATTACAACCCCGGCATATTATAGACTTTCGCTTTCTGAGCTTTTGCCTGATCTTGATAAAATTCTTTGGATTGATGGTGACACGTTAATTTTTGATGATTTGCATGAAATGTATGATTTAAATGTGGATAACAACTACTATCTTGCGTATTTGGACGATAAACAGGGGAAACCTTTAGAGGAATTTGGACTCGATGATGATGAGTACGTTTGCGATGGGGTAATGGTTGTAAATCTTAAAAAATTAAGAGAAGATGATATGACCTCAAAATTTAAAAATTTTATAGCCCAGTATAACGATAAACTTACACAACACGATCAAACTGTTATAAATGCGGTATGCTATGGCAAAATTGGTGTTTTACCGCCAAGGTTTGGTATGTTTAATTTCGGGAAAACAGGGCGGACCATGTACAATTATGTTGACAAGCTTACTTCTAAAAATAAATATACATACAAGGACATGGAAGATGCCCTTAATAATCTGGTGGTTTTGCACTGTGTGAATAAACCGTGGAAAGAAGCCGGATGTGGATTTGCCGATGTTTGGTGGCGGTATGCTCAAAAGACTGATTGCTACGAGGAAATATACAATAAATACCGTATTTTTTAAGAATTTATAATAACTTTGGGAGTGATTTTCATTGAAAAAAATAGCCAAATTTGCAGCTTTTTTAATGACAACCGTTTTATTTTTTAGTTACTGTTTTTTTGGAGATTGTTTGGTTTTTGCTACGATGCCCTTGGGGGGACATTCTTCGCTTGTTGAAAAAGAACCAATCGATGTTGTAATAACTTATGTTGATTTGACCGATCCAAAACTTCAAAGAACCAGAAATTCGAGAATAAAAAAAGATGAAGAAAATGGCGAAATTAGATACTGTGTAAGGTCTATTTTGGAAAATCTTCCCTGGGTAAGAAAGATATTTATAGTAACTCCGAATGATAAAGTTAAATATTTTAGACATCCCAAACTTATTAGTGATAGGATAGTTTATATAAATGACCATGATGTCTTAGGTTTCCCAAGCCATTCTTCCATTACATATGAATTTAATTTTTGGCGTCTTAGAGAGTTTGGAGTATCAGAAAATTTTATTTATATGAATGATGATTGGTTTATAGGTAAGCCAATGAAAAAGTCTGATTTCTTTTATGAATCCGATGGGCGTGTGGTTCCGTATGTTAACAGTACGGAAGTAAAAAAGAACCAAAAATCGCATATAATGGCTCAGTACCGCAAATTACTTAAGCGTAAAAATAAAGTGGTTAAGGATACTAGTGACGATTACTGGATTCAATACTATGCAACACAGCTATTTATTTATAAGATGTTTGGCAACAATGCTTCTATGCTATATCATACGCATAACGCAATCGCGGAAAATCTTACGGACTTAAAAGAGCTTTATGATTTTGTAGACAAAAATTATGAACATGCGGATGCTTGTTTAAGAGCATATCGAAGGGAGCATGAGTCGTTCCAGCATCAAGTGCTTTATGCGTGTTATTTTTACAATAAGCATCATCGCAAACTTAAAAAAATACCATACCGCTTTTTTGATTTATCCAGTGTTCGAGGTGGGGATTTTTATGTTCCTACATTTTGTATAAATACGGGTGGTGCGGATCAACATTATTCATGTGAGGATTATGTAAATGGCAAAATTGCAATGCACATGCGGTTTCCAAAACCTACTCCATACGAGAAGCCTTTGCTCAAAAATCGTACATATGTGATGGAGAGTGCTCTTAAAAGGGGAATGGTTTTAGATGTGGCAGAAGGGTCGCCTGGGGATCGTGTAAATGTAAGACTTTGGGAACGAAATGATACCGATGCTCAGAAATTTAATGTCATTCCGCAAAGTGACGGAACTTATGTGCTAGAGCCATGGTGTTCTGGTAAGCGTTTGGATGTGTCCGAAGGGTCTAAAACTCCTGGAGCCAATATTTGGCAGTACGAAAAGAATGGGACAGATGCACAAAAATGGTATTTAGTGCCTAGTAATGACGGATATTTTTATTTAGTATCCAAATGTAACGGGCTTTGTATGGATGTTGATGATGCTGGCACTTATAATGGTACGAATATAAAGTGTTGGTATGCAAACGGAAATAGCGCTCAGAAATTTAAACTTAGAAAAGTTTAGGTATTGACTTATTTTTAAAAATAATGTAGTATAGTCTGGTAAATAAAGTAGAGCAAATAATGTTCTCACCTTTGGTGTAGCGTCACTTCAGGTCAATAATTGGATTTTGGCGTATTTCGTCAGTCTGTATTTATTGTATGAGTGAAGGTTACTCATACAATATTTTTTATGAATCAGAAGATGTTTTTTTGGTGTAAGTTTATGGAGGTGCTTAAATATTAGCAATAAAGAGCTTCAAATTAACGGAGAGATCAGAGATCCCGAGGTTAGATTAATTGGTGCGGATGGTTCGCAAATAGGTGTTGTAAAGTTAAATCAAGCGCTGAAAATGGCAACTGAAAGTGGCCTTGATTTAGTAAAGATTGCGGCCAAAGCGGTACCACCGGTTTGTAAAATTATCGATTATGGAAAGTATAAATTTCAGCAAGCCAAAAAGGAGAAAGAATCCAAGAAGAATCAGCATGTTATCAATATAAAAGAAGTTAGACTTTCCACTAAAATTGATGAAAACGATTTCAATACGAAAGTAGCTCATGCAAGAAGATTTTCAGAGTCTAATAATAAAACCAAAGTTTCACTAAGGTTCCGGGGCAGAGAAATCGGACATACGGAAATCGGTTTTGATATTATGAATAAGTTTGCGGAATCTTGTTCTGAGTTTGCCCGGGTGGACAATAAACCAAAGCTTGAGGGGCGCAGTGTGACCATGATGCTCTCGCCGCTTATCGCTAAGCCGAAAAATGCTGAAAAAGTGAAGCAAAAATCGGAAAACGAGAATAAAGCGGAAAAGACTTCGGAAAATTTGGGCAAGTAATAAGTTATAGTAATTTAAAAATAATTTCAGATAAATGTTTTTTAAATTTAAATTTTTTAAAGAAAGGTAGTGACGTGAAAATAGCGTAATCTATACGCAATTTTCAATAGGTTATGTACAAAGTTAAAACTCACAGCGGTGCAAAGAAACGTTTTAAAGTAACGGGCACAGGAAAAATTTTAAGAGGTCATGCAAATAAGAGCCATATACTCAATAAGAAAACAAGAAAAAGAAAAAGAAATTTAAGAAGTATTGTAACTGTTGATAAAACAAACATGATGGCACTAAGAGATTTAATGCCGTATAAATTTTAAGAATTAAGAAAGAAAACCATAAATTTGGAGGTAAATAGAAATGGCACGAATCAAGTGTGCAGTAACAACAAGGAACAGAAGAAAAAAAGTTTTAAAACTTGCAAAAGGATATTGGGGAGCAAAAAGTAAGCATTTTAAAATGGCGAAACAAGCCTTGATGAAATCGGGAAACTATGCTTACATAGGAAGACGCCAACGCAAACGTGATTTCAGAAGACTTTGGATTACAAGAATTTCTGCAGGTTGCCGTATGAACGGAATAAATTATTCACAATTTATGAATGATCTTAAAAAAGCGGGAATTACCCTTAATAGAAAAATGCTTTCTGAGATTGCAATAGCTGACCCTGAAGGTTTTGCGGAGCTTGTTAAAAAAGCTAGGTAATTTTTGAATGCAAGAATTATTACGCCCGATTTTAATTTCGGACGTAATTTTTTATAAGGGAGAATTTTTATGCTAAATCACATGGGGACTGACACGATTGAAACCGAAAGGCTAAGGCTTAGAAAATTTAAATTTGAAGATTCGGAAAATATGTTTAATAATTGGGCAAAAGACCCCGAAAATGTAAAATATCTCCAATGGCAAGCGCATCCTGATATTAACGAAACTCGTAAAATTCTAAGCGAATGGGTCAAAAATTATAAAAATAGAAACTATTATCAATGGTGCATTACTTTAAAAAGTGCTGATGAAGCTATTGGAAGTATCGGTATTGTTGAGTTGTTTGAAGATAAAGAATGCTGTACTATCGGATATGTTCTTTCGAAAAAGTATTGGAATAAAGGCATTATGACCGAGGCGTTAAAAGCAGTTATAGATTATTTATTTACAAAAGTAGGATTTCATAGAATTCAGTCAATGCATGATGTAGGCAACCCCGCTTCAGGCAAAGTTATGGTCAAATGCGGTATGAAATATGAAGGGACGCTTAGAAAATACGATAAAACAAACGTCAGTGGCTGGTGCGATACACCAATTTATTCGATTTTAAAAGAGGAATTTCTTAAAAAGGGCTAAATATGGAAACTTTTTTTATATCAAGCAAAACAAATAAGAACATAAAATATGCAAAAAAACTTCTTGCCATGTCTAAATTTCGCAAGCAAGAAGGCAAATTTATAATAGAAGGTATACGTCTTTGCGAGGAAGCTTTAAAAAATTCGGTGGATATATCGTTTCTTTTTTATACTCAAAAATTAAAGGAGCGATTTCCGGAACTTATAAACGATATGATTTCCAAAAGCGAGGAGAGCTTTGTTATAAGCGAGGAACTTGCAAATTTTATTTCCGATACCGATACTCCACAAGGTGTTTTTTGCGTTTGTAAAAAAATTGATAGAAGTAGTCATGATTTTAAAGATATAGATAAATGTGTTTTGCTTGAAAATATTCAAAACCCCTCAAATCTTGGTAGCATATTTCGATCTTGCGATGCGCTTGGAGTAAAAACTGTGGTTGTAAGTAGTGGGTGTGCTGATTTGTATTCTCCAAAAGTTTTAAGAGGTAGCATGGGCGCTGTTTTCAGACTCAACTTAATCGAAACCGACGATATGATAGAATTTATAAATAACCTGAAAGCTTGTGGATTTGAAGTTTATGCCGCCGTTCCGAATAATAATGCCTTAAAACTTGGAAATATAAACTTTAAAAATAAATCCGCCATAGTTTTCGGTAATGAAGGCAATGGTCTTACCGAAAATGCCATAGGAGCTTGTAATTTTAAAATGACAATTCC
>JAEEGL013913948.1_pt1 | contig 23504 bp, 22 predicted proteins | sample 9134231 | NCBI WGS metagenome assembly JAEEGL01 (sample SAMN16246548, study PRJNA631951) | gut metagenome | biome: gut microbiome; feature: rumen; material: fiber-attached | host: Bos | place: Iran: Karaj | collected 2018-10
AGACTAATTGGACCATGTGACATTCCTGGCACTCTAAAATTGCTTCCTGAGCACAAAAAAGAGAGGAACATTATGGAAAAAATCGCCACAAACAAAATTAGCGCATATTTTAGATATCGTAACATTTGTAAGAACTATATTGTAATATTTATTCTTTTCATCGTGTAATAAAATAACGGATTATTTGACTTACCTAGCGAACTCAATAAAGTTTATTGAGATAACTAATGCTAACATAACCACTATAAATATGGATGCCATCCACCAGCCGAATATCCAGATGTTGAACAGCATATTCACTCTCCTTTCATCAACCTTCAGGATGCTCGAAGGTTATTATACCTCTCAAAAACGCCTTCTGACAATCTACCCATTATCAAGGAAGAGACTAAACAGATATGAGATTATTCCACCGTGATGACATTCTCACCACAGTATCTTAAGACGGCAACATAACATAATGCCAAAATTACTATCGCAACAAGGTACCAGTTCGGCATCCTGATTGACATACTTGTACCTGACATCTTCGCTCGTTTTTGTATAGTAATTCCTTCAACAACAAATGCAGCCACCATTGCAAATCCTGCTATTACTTCATAAACGTATCCGAGACTTGGATAGTGCATAATACGGAACAGTATTAAAATATACAGGATGCACATTCCAATCATACTGAAAAATTTGCTTGTAATAGTTTTGTCACCTACTTTCAATCCATTTTCGTCTTTTAGACTATGAGCTGCATTTATGGCACAGAGACACGATGCCAGAAAGCTACACACCATAAAACCTAGGGTTCCAAATGGGACTGCAAACACTTTCAGAATAAACGAAATCACAATGCCTATATTGGCTATGATTATAAGAATATTTATATTTTTTAGAATGATCTTCATCTTAAATAATATATTATTGACCATCACCAGATTAATAGCGGAAGGGGCAGCATAAAGGTGAGGCCCAAAAGAGTGCCTGCAATAAGCTGTGCCGGAGTATGGGCCTCAAGCTGCAGACGTGCGGAGCAGACAAGACCGCAGATAATGATAAGTGCCACATACAGTGGCGGGTTATAAGCGCCAAAGGCAAACGCAATGTAGAGTGAGGCGCCTAAAAGACCGCTCACGCCAGTGGCGTGCGCAGAAATTTTCCAAAAGAAGTTTATAAACATTATGGTGGCAAGCGAAGCCGCCGCCATAGTAATTACATGAGCAACAGTGTATGATTTAACTGCATAGAAGAATGAAGCTGTGCCGGCATAGCAGAGGAGCGTAAACAGGTACGCCCATATACGCTCCTTTCTGTCAGATGCCTGCGGTGTAGTTATAACACCAAACTTTACAAGCAAAAAATACCAAGCCACCGGTACCACCACCATAAGCAGCACTGCAATGCCAATCACCACAAGTTTTATGTACATATTGTAGCCATAGAACTGAGGCACAGCTATCAGCATCAGCAGCCCGTACAGAGGTATCAGCAGGGGCTGAAACACAATGGTCAGTATTTTTGCAAGTTGTTCGTTCATACTAGTGCGGCGCAATCCTCAGCTATCATAAGCTCCTCATCTGTTGGGATGATAACCACTGTGACTGGTGAGTCTGGTGTGGTTATGACACGCTCAATGCCACGGCACTTGTTGGCCTCTTCATCAAACTTAACGCCAAGGAATCCAAGTTTCTCACAAATAGACTTGCGGATAGGAGCCTGGTTCTCACCAACACCTGCTGTAAGCACGATTACATCCACGCCACCAAGTGCGGCTGTGTATGCACCTATATACTTTATTATGCGGTAGATGTACATATCAAGAGCAAGTGCTGCACGCTCATTGCCAGCCTCAGCGGCAGCCTGTGCGTCACGCATATCAGATGAAACACCAGATATGCCGTCAACACCGCTCTTCTTGTTAAGCAGTGCAGACACGCCTGAAGCGTCAAGCCCCTCTTTGTTCATAATGTAAGTAACGGCACCAGCGTCTATATCGCCGGAGCGGGTACCCATCATAAGACCCTCAAGCGGGGTGAAACCCATGGTGGTGTCAACTGATTCTCCGTCTTTAATAGCGGTTATTGAGCCTCCGTTACCAATGTGGCAGGTTATCATTCGTGTACCCTTAACTGGCAGACCAAGGTATTCACAGGCACGGGCGCTTACATAGCGGTGGCTGGTTCCGTGGAAACCGTAGCGACGTATGCCATATTTCTCATAGAGATCATAAGGGATAGCGTACATAAACGCCTTCTTAGGCATGGTCTGGTGGAATGCAGTGTCAAACACAGCCACCTGAGGCACGTTAGGAAGTATCTTGGCTATGGTGAGGATACCCTCAATATTAGCAGGGTTGTGAAGCGGAGCCATATCAGAGCAGTGCTCTATCTCCTTAATAACCTCATCTGTAATGAGAACGCTCTTGTTGAACTTCTCACCGCCGTGAACCACACGGTGACCAACTGCGTTCACCTCATCCATAGAGGCTATGGCACCCCACTCCTCCTTAGATGTGAGAGTTTCAAATATAAACGCAATTGACTCTGTATGTGTAGGCATGTCACGCATAAGTGTCTTCTTAGAGCCGTCTTTCATTTTAAGAACCAGACATGAATCAGGGAGACCTATCTTCTCTACTCCACCCGATGCCAGGATTTCACCACCTGACGCCATGTCAAAAAGTTTGTACTTTACGGAAGAGCTACCGCAGTTTATTACTAATATCTTCATTATTGTGCTTGGTTAGAGGTTATTATAATCATTTTAACTATGTCATCCACATTGCAGCCGCGTGAAAGGTCATTTACTGGAGCTGCCATACCTTGCAGGATTGGGCCTACAGCCACACCGCCGCTAAGACGCTGCGCCAGCTTATAGCCTATGTTGCCAGCATCAAGGTTAGGGAACACGAGCACATTGGCGTCACCCTGGATTGAGCTGCCCGGAGCCTTGCTCTTACCCACAGAAGGAACTATGGCGGCGTCAGCCTGGAACTCTCCGTCAAGACAGAGCTCAGGTGCCATCTCCTTAGCCAGACGTGTGGCGGTCTGAACCTTCTCTACACAGTCATGCTTGGCGCTGCCTTTGGTTGAGAAACTCAGCATAGCCACCTTTGGCTCATATCCACCAAGAACTTTGGCAGTGGATGCGCTGACTACTGCTATTTCTGCAAGCTGCTCTGCTGTAGGGTCTGGTGTCACTGCACAGTCTGCAAATATGAACATACCGTTGTTACCATACTCAGGTTTAGGTATTATCATAAGGAATGCGCCAGATACCACGCTTATACCCTTTTTCATCTTAATAATCTGGAGAGCAGGACGCAACACGTTGCTTGTGGCGTTCATGGCGCCAGCCACCTCGCCGTCCGCATCGCCGTTCTTAACCATAAGGGATGCAAGATAGAGAGGATTGCCGTAAACCAGTTTCTTAGCCTCTTCCTCTGTCATGCCTTTGTTCTTACGCAGACCGTAGAGCAGGTCTACATACTGCTGAGCCTTGGCGTCTGTGTTAACGTCAAATATGGTGGCCTTCTCTATGTTCTTAAGCCCCATTTCAGCGGCCTTGGCCATAATCTCATCTTTGTTACCCAGCAGAACTATATCCGCCAATCCCTCTCCAAGCACTCTTGATGCAGCCTCCAATGTGCGTACTTCAAGTGATTCAGGCAAAACAATACGTTTCTTGTTCGCCTTGGCTTTTGCAGCCAGTTGTTCAAATATTTCCATAATCTATTGTAAATTATAATTTTTTTCCTCTCGGGTGAAACTCACTGATGGCGTTTCTTAAACTGTCCATGCTTATGTGAGTGTATATCTCTGTTGTAAGGATGCTCTCATGCCCAAGCATCTGCTGTATGGCTCTCAGGTTTGCCCCTCCCTCAAGCAGGTGAGTGGCGAATGAGTGCCTCAGCGTGTGCGGGCTCAGCTCCGTCTTTACACCAGCCTCCTCAGCAAACTTCTTTATCATGATAAACACCATCTGACGTGTAAGTTTTGAGCCTCGTCGGTTAAGAAACAGATAATCACTATTCCCCGGCTTTATCTCAAGACCTCTGCGCCACGGCAGATAGTTGTTTATGTCACGGATGGCGGTGTCTGATATAGGCACCAGACGCTGCTTGCTACCCTTGCCTTCCACTCTCACATACTTCTCATCAAAGAACACATTGCTCATTTTAAGATTCACAAGCTCGCTCACACGAAGCCCGCAACTGTACATGGTCTCTATTATGGCCCTGTTACGGTGCCCCTCCGGCTTGCTCAAATCTATCGCACCTTTTATAGCGTCAATCTCCTCCACACTAAGCACGCTGGGCAGGTGCCGCCCAATCTTTGGGGCCTCTACAAGTTCTGCCGGGCTGTCTTTCAATATATCCTCCACCACCAGATACTTATAGAACTGTTTTATCCCCGATATTATTCTTGCCTGGCTCCTGACGGCTATGCCCATGGAGCTAATCTCTACAAGAAAGTTTGTAAAATCCTCCAGCTTTGGGCTCTTGTAATCCACTCCCGCCTCATCAAAGAACTCCAACATCTTCTCCACATCACGCACATACGCCTCTATTGTGTTTGGGGAGTAGCTTTTCTCAAGCACCAGATATCTTTTGAACCCTTTCAGCATTTATTGGCACGTTCCTTATTTAAGGTTGGGTTGCCGTACATCTGAAGCATCTTGCCGCGGAGGAAGGCTTCGTCCTTGCCTGGTATGTCAATGAGGTCAAGGCGTGACTGGAGATATTTCTCCACTGCCGCCACATCCTTGGCTGTATAGTGCTCTGCAAAGCGGTTCCCGCCTTCAAGCATATCCGCTGCCACATAGTTTATGGGGAATAGGTGATAGCCACGGTGTATCTCACGGTCAAGTGCCTCCGCTATAAGCGCAGCCTGCTCATTTCTTGGAGCGTCGCCTGTAACAGCGCTTACATTACGCATCGGCGTACCTATTACAAATACAACTCTGCCCTTATAGCCCATGATGCCGGTCTGCATATTGAGTATGTCCTCCTGCTGGCTCTTCTTGTAACCAGGGTTGTCACGCTTCAGCTGGAACTCACGCGCCTTCAGGTAGTCACACGGGTCAAACTCATAGTTAATTGAGAGCGGGGTAACGTTCAACGCCTCAAATGAGGCGGCCATGTCACGCTCTCCAGACATTGTGAACATCTTGACTATGGCTGGTGCGGTGCGGTCATCAGAGTCTTTTGCACGACCTTCACGCTGGGCAATCCAGACTGACTCATGGAACTCTGTGCGCACCATTCTTATATACTCTGAAAGCTCTTTTGATATGATAAACTGCTCTTTTACGGAACCGTCACGCTTTACCACAAACGCCTTGTTCATTCTGACGGCGGCTGTTATCCAAGGATATGCAAGCAGATTGTTGCCTATGGCTATCTGCGTGGTTGGCAGCCCCTTATAGAACAGATGTGAATTCAGGAAAGCTGAATCAAGCACTATATCCCTGTGGTTTGACACAAAGATGTTTCCACGCTCCAGGTCATAGTTCTCAGTACCTATAAGCTGGACATCCTTGCAGGTCTTATGCTCTATGGCGGTAACAAGCACACCTATAACCTCACGCTGGAAGTCATCAATTGTGTTCACCGGGCCAAGATTACGCAGCAGATACTCAGCATAATCCTTGCCGAGCACTGTCTCCAGAATTCCGCCTATCTCAGGCATTTTCCTAATCTGAGGAAGCATCTGCGCAACCTCTTCATCATAGAACCTACGAATGTTGTCAAACTTTTCAGGGTACTTCATGTTAATGGATAATGGATAATGAATATTCTTAACTGATAATTGTTTTACCGTTCCGTGAAAGTGAGGCGTTGGAATACCGTCTATCCATAGATACGTCCTTCCCAACCCACTCCGGCATTTCAAACTGCTCATTCTCTTCATTTAACTCTATCTCCGCCACAATCAACCCCTTATGAATGCCAAGGAACTCGTCAACCTCCCAAATCTTTCCGCCGATGTTAACCTTATAGCGTATCTTCTCTATTGGCGGATAGAGACTCATCTTCAACATCTGCTCTGCGTCATCCACAGGAATCTCATATTCAAATTCAGCACGTGTAATGCCTATGGTCTTACCCTTTATAGTGAGATAGGCGTGCTTATCGCCGATGCCGTCTTTATCGCTAATAATGCGTACCCTTGTGGTGGCGCCGCTCTCAGCCAGATAACCTTGACGGTAGTATTTACCGCCGCTCTCAGGAGCGTGCCACTTTTCGTTCACCAGGTATTTACGCTCTATCTCTAACATAACTTATCAAGCAACTGCAAATATATCCGCTTCGCCTCCTCAACCTCACTACGGAGAATATACTCATCAGCGGTATGTGAGCGAGATGAGTCTCCCGGGCCTAATTTAACTGATGGGAACGGCATCAACGCCTGGTCTGACATGGTTGACGAGCCAAAGAGCTCCCCTCCCATGGCCTTGAACCTGCACACTACAGGGTGGTCAAGTGAAATACCTGACGGCTTCAGCCTTGTGGAGCGCGGTGTTACACTACACTTTACATTATCTCTTATTATGCTTAGCACCTCTTCATGTGTGTACTGCTCTGTAAGCCTGACATCCACAGTAAAGGCGCACTTGTCTGGCACCACATTGTGCTGCGTGCCGGAGTTAACAATTGTAACCTGCATCTTGACATCGCCGAGCCATTCAGACCTCTTAGGGAAGCTGTAGTCACGGAACCACTCAATATCAGGCAGAGCCTCATATATGGCGTTCACGCCCTCATTCCTGGCTGCGTGACCGCTCTTGCCTGCGCTGACACAGTCAAGCACCATAAGCCCCTTCTCCGCCACAGCCATCTGGAGCGACGTAGGCTCTCCCACTATTGCAAGGTCTATCTTGGGGAGTAACGGCAATATGCTCTCTATTCCACCTTTGCCTGACACCTCCTCCTCTGCAGTAAGTGCCAATATCAGGTTATACGGCTGCTCCGTATCTTTGAGATCAAAGAATGTATGAGTCAGAGCCACGGCACCGCCAAGATCATCATTGCTACCTAAACCGTATATGCGGCCGTCAATCTCCTCTACATTATACGGATCACGTGTCCATGACGCCACCGGTTTTACAGTGTCTATGTGGGAGTTGAGCAGTATGACGGGTTTGCTGCTGTCATACGGCTTGGCCTCGCACCAGATATTATTGCCACTGCGGCGGGTTATGCACCCCCCCTCAGTGAAATATCTCCACAGATAATCAGCCTTGGCTGCCTCATCACGGCTCACCGATGGAATGGATATTAATTTTTTAAGAAGCTCTATCATATTTATTAAATTGAAAATTGAGAATTGAAAGTTATTATAACTATCAACTGTCAACTATCAACTGTCAACTATAACGCTTCCTGCGTCAAGCTTATCTGCTCGTGTTATCACCACACGCTTAACACCGCTGTCTATGGCGTCAAAGGCATTGTCAAGCTTTGGTATCATGCCTCCGGTTATTATACCGTCAGCTTTATATTTAGCATAGAGCTCACGGGTAATCACTGGTATTACACTGTCATCGTCCGCCTCATTCATAAGCACTCCCTTCTTCTCAAAACAGAATGTAAGGGTTACATCGTAGTACGGAACAAGAGACTTAGCCGTTTCAGCCGCAATAGTGTCTGCATTTGTGTTAAGCAGGCCATACTCAGGGCTGAAGCTTAGCGGAGCCATCACAGGCACCACCCCTGACTCAATAAGGTTTGCAAGGCGGGCACCGTCAACACTCTTCACATCCCCCACAAAACCGTAGTCAACCTCCTTTACAGGGCGCTTGTCACTCTTTATGACCCCCATGTCTGCGCCAGTGAGACCAAGGGCGTTTATGCCAAGCATCTGCAGATTTGACACTATGTTCTTGTTTACAAGACCACCGTATACCATGGTAACCACCTTCAGCGTCTCTGCGTCTGTTATGCGGCGGCCGTCAACCATCTTGCTCTCTATGCCTAAAAGCGTGGCTATACGTGTGGCGGAGCGTCCGCCTCCGTGAACCAGCGCCTTGGCGCCCTCTATCTTTGAAAAACTCTCAAGCAGACTGCGCAGAGACTCAGGCTCCTCCACAATCTTTCCACCGACTTTAATTACATTTATTTTCATAAATCAAAATTTGCAACAATTTGATAAATAACAATTCCCGCCGCAACACTGACGTTGAGCGAATGCTTTGTACCGTACTGAGGTATCTCGATGCAGCCGCTGCAAGCGTCCACAACCTCCTGCTGCACGCCACGAATCTCGTTTCCAACCACCACAGCCACCTTGCCGCATGACGGCAGACGGAAATCATCCAGCTTTACACTGTCATGCGCCTGCTCCAGCGCCCATACCTCATAGCCTTCAGCCTTTAGCGCTGCAATAGCCTCAAGCGTATCCTCAAAATAGCGCCACTCCACACTATCCTCCGCGCCAAGAGCCGTCTTGTGTATCTCAGCTGAAGGCGGCGTACCGCTTATTCCGCAGAGATATATTCCTTGCAGACGGAACGCATCGGCGGTACGGAAGAATGAACCTATATTATTGAGGCTCCGCACATTATCACTCACCAGGACAAGTGGAGCCTTGGCAGAAGCCTTAAATTCCGCCACACTTATACGCCCCATCTCCTCTATAGTAAGTTTCTTCATTTTTTATATGCACATAGTTGGTGCAAATATAGCGATTTTTTACTAAATTTGCACACAATAAAAACGAATTATGCCGTTAGAACACCCTATTTTCAATTCCAACACGTACATAACTCTGCTGCTGATGTTTATAGTAACACTCAGCCTGTTTATCCATGTACATCACACAGGCAGATTCAATATATTGGCGACCATTCTCTTGCCACCTGACTCCAGAGGTTTTAACAACCCCGTGTCCAACTTTCAGCTTATGCCGCTGCTGCTTACCGCATTCTCTCTGCTCGGCTACTCATCAATGGCTCTAAGCCTCACACCCATAGCTGACACCTGGGGCAATTTAGGTCTGATACTACTATCCGTCATTCTCTTCATAGCATTGAAATACCTTCTGGTAATGGCCACATTCAGAACTTTATACCCCGATGTGGAGCCTGGATTCATATCCAGATACCACCAGTTCACCGTGTTGGGAGGCTTGCTATGCCTCATAGGCAGGGCCGTGCTCTCATTCACAGTTGACTACACTATGGAGAATGCATGGACAACCGCCTACGTAATAGGCACAATCTATTGTATTAGTGCAGCTTACATATTCTTCACAACATTTATTAAAGATATACGCTCCATATTACGTCTTTTTTTGTACCTTTGCACCCTCGAAATTATACCAGTACTTGTGTACCTAAAGGCACTCTCATTGGTATAAGAGCAAAGTAAGGATTACGAAAAAAACGAATATAGAGGTGAAAATCAGAAAAGTTCTTGTTTCGCAGCCCAAACCTCTGACAGAAAAGTCACCATATTATGACATCGCAGCCAGATATGGAGTAGAGATAGTTTTCCGTCCGTTCATCAAGGTTGAAGGGCTTTCTTTCAAGGAGTTCATGGCTCAGAAAGTTGAGGTTCTGAACTATACTGCAATAATATTCACGGCACGTACAGCCATTGACCATTTCTTCCGTCTTAGCCATGAGATGAGAATAAACATACCTGAGGATATGAAGTACTTCTGCATATCTGAGAGTATAGCCCTGTATCTGCAAAAGTACATCCAGTACCGCAAGCGCAAGATATTCTTCTCACCCACAGGCAAGTTCCAGGATTTGATACCGGCACTTAAGAAGCACAGCAATGAGAAATACCTCATGGCCGTGTCAGACGTCAACAAAGATAACAACGTGTCACTCCTTATTGAGAACAACATAAGCTTCACAAAGGCGGCGTTCTACAAGACAGTGAGCAATGACTTCGCCCCCGATGAGCCGTTTGACTACGATATGCTCGTATTCTTCTCACCTGAGGGTATAAACTCACTGCAGAAGAACTTCCCTGACTTTGTACAGGGCGACACTGTGATAGCAACATTTGGAGCCACCACAGCCAAGGCAGTTACAGACGCTGGTCTGCGCCTTGATCTTTCAGCTCCAAACGCCCAGGCGTCATCAATGTCAGACGCCATAGACCTATACTTCAAGGAGAACAAGGTCAACAAGAAATAAAAATACCACATATATAATTGAAATCTCCCTAATTTTCACTAAATTTGGGAGATTTTTATTTTATGCCGGAAACATTCAAAAAACTAGAGAGGCTCTGCAGCGAGACCGCAATTGAAACTCTTTTCAAAGGAGGCAGGAAGGTGCGCGCCTTCCCGTTCCTGGCCATTTGCCTGAAACGTGAGAGCAACGACCCTGCACGTATACTTATCAGCGTGGCCAAGAAGCGGTTTCATCATGCGGTGGACCGCAACAGCGTTAAGCGCAAAGTGCGTGCGGCATACCGCACATCTGGGAAGTTCCCTGCTGGCTATGATGTCGCGCTCATCTATATTGGAACAGGGGAGGAAAGCGTTGATAGAATCAATGAGGCTATTAAACGTGTTAGGGATGAAATGGAGAATGGATAATTAACTTTCAACTTTCAATTTTCAACTGTCAACTAAAGGAAGAATATCAATAATCGGTGCTCGGGAGCACAATCTGAAAAACATTTCAGTGGAGATTCCGCACGGCACGCTCACGGTGATAACCGGTTTGAGCGGCAGTGGCAAGTCATCTCTGGCTTTTGACACCATATACGCTGAGGGACAGAGAAGATACATTGAAACATTCTCAGCCTACGCCCGCCAGTTCCTTGGCGGAGGTGAGAGGCCAGACGTGGACCAGATTACAGGTCTGAGCCCTGTGATAGCCATTCAGCAGAAGACCACCAATAACAACCCACGCTCCACTGTAGGCACCACCACGGAGATATATGACTACCTGCGTCTGCTCTACGCAAGAGCAGCTGAGGCGTACTCTTACGTAACAGGGGAGAAGATGGTAAAGTATACTGAAGACCAGATACTTGAGCTCCTGATGACCGCCTACAGGGATAAAAAGATATACATGCTTGCGCCGCTTGTGCACTCCCGCAAAGGGCATTATCGCGAGCTCTTTGAGACCCTGCGCAAGAAGGGCTACCTGAATGTGAGGATTGACGGCAATATAGAGCAGATAACACCTGCCATGAAGCTTGACCGCTACAAGACCCACGATATTGAGGTGGTTATAGACCGCCTGCTTGTAACAGAAAAAGATGAGGCCCGCATACGCCGCTCCATGAAGAGCGCGCTGGAACAGGGCGACGGCGTCATGATGGTGATAGACAAGGATGACGAGAGCCGTTCCCGTTACTTTTCAAGCAGGTTGATGTGCCCCACATCGGGGATTTCATACTCCACCCCGGCACCTAATGACTTCTCATTCAACTCACCAAAAGGGTGCTGCCACAAATGCCACGGAACCGGATTTGTGACACAGGTTGACATAGACAAGATAATACCAGATAAGAAACTTTCAATAAAGGAGGGGGCTATCGCTCCGCTTGGCAAAAGCAAGAATACACTGATATTCACACAGATAGCCACCATTTGTGAAAACAACGGGTTCTCCATTGACACTCCTGTAAGCGAGCTTTCAGAGGATGTCATTGACCTGATTATCAATGGCAGTGAGGAGCGGATAGTTATAAAAAGCCCCGTGGAGGGAGTAAGCGGCTACGCCACCACCTATAACGGCATAGCCCAGTACCTGAACATTGATGAGAACGAGGCTTCAGCCACTGAGAAGAAATGGGCGGAGCAGTTCTCGCAAACTGTAGTGTGCCCTGAGTGTGGCGGTAGCAGACTCAAGAAGGAGGCTCTATACTACCGCATCGCCGGAAAGAACATAGTGGAGCTCTCCAATATGGACATAAAGGAGCTTTACGAGTGGTTCAACTGTCTGGAGCCTCAGCTCACAGAAAACCAGAAGAAGATTGCAGCCCCTATTGTTAAGGAGATTAGCAAGCGCCTTAAGTTCCTACTTGATGTGGGGCTAAGCTACCTTCAGCTGAGCCGCGCGTCAAACTCACTCTCAGGCGGAGAGAGCCAGCGCATAAGGCTTGCCACGCAGATAGGCTCAAATCTTGTGAACGTGCTCTACATACTTGACGAGCCCAGCATAGGCCTTCACCCAAGAGATAACACCCGCCTTATAAACTCACTCAAGGCGCTGCGAGACATTGGTAACACAGTGATAGTGGTGGAGCATGACATGGAGATGATGCTGTCAGCAGACTACATTGTGGACATGGGGCCAAAGGCCGGCCGTTTAGGCGGAGAGGTGGTGTTTGCCGGCACTCTTGATGAGATGATGAAGTCAGACACACTGACCACAGCATATCTTAAAGGGCTGCGCACAGTGGAGATTCCTTCTGTACGCCGATGTGGAAACGGCAGCACACTGTCAATAATAGGCGCCACAGGCAATAATCTTAAGAACGTTGACGTTACTATTCCGCTGGGCAGGTTTGTCTGCGTTACAGGCGTGTCAGGCAGCGGAAAGTCAAGCCTTATAAACGGAACGCTGAGAAGAGCCTTAAGCAAACACTTTTATGGCTCACTAGCCGAACCGCTACCCTACAAATCAATAGAAGGGATTGAGAATATTGATAAGATAATAGCGGTGGACCAGTCACCCATAGGACGCACACCGCGCTCAAACCCAGCCACATACATAGGCATATTTGCAGATATCAGAGAACTTTTTGTAGCGCTTCCTGAATCAAAGATAAGAGGCTACAAGGCAGGCCGTTTCTCATTCAATGTAAAAGGCGGCCGATGTCCAGAGTGCAGCGGCAACGGCTATAAGTGCCTGGAGATGGGCTTTATGGCAAACGTCTATGTCCCATGCCCTATATGCCGCGGCAAGCGCTATAACCGTGAGACACTGGAGGTGCGCTACAAAGGCAAGTCCATAGGAGATGTGCTTGACATGACATTTAACCAGGCTGTTGAGTTCTTTGAAGGAGTGCCGTCTCTACTCCACAAGTTAGAGGTGGTGCAGAGCGTTGGCCTAGGCTATCTGAAGCTCGGCCAGCCGTCCAACACACTCTCAGGCGGAGAGAACCAGCGAGTGAAACTGGCTGCAGAGCTCATAAAGAAAGACACAGGCCACACCCTCTATATACTTGACGAACCCACCACAGGCCTCCACTTTGAGGATATTAACATACTGATGGGAGTTCTGGATAAACTTGTGAACCGAGGGAACAGTCTTATAGTAATAGAGCACAACATTGACGTGATACGTCATGCAGACTACCTCATAGACATGGGGCCCGAAGGTGGCAGCGCCGGCGGCACTGTGGTCTGCTCCGGCACCCCGGAAGAAGTTAAAGCCGCAGGGGTTGGGGAGACTGCGAGATACATTTGAAAATTGAAAATTGACGTGTTGATGAACGAAGTGAATAAAGTTGAAAATTGAGAGTTGATGTAATATGAATAATATTCTGTATAGTAAAATGAGCGCATACTGCTCCAGCGCGGAGCGGTGCAGGGCAGATGTGGAGGAGAAGCTGCGCCGGGCGGAGGCCTCAGAAGAAGAGAAAGAGGCTATACTGGAGAGGCTTGTGGCTGAAGGGTTCATTGATGAGCGGCGCTACGCCAAGGCCTTTGCCGCAGACAAGTTCCGCTTCAGCAAATGGGGCAAGCGCAAGATAGAGTACGCACTGCGGGCAAAGAGAGTGCCGGAAAGCAACATCGGGGAGGCCATAGAGAATATAGACCCCGATGAATACGAACGCACAAGGCAGGAGCTTATGAAGGCCAAGGCAAAGACACTGAAAGGAGACCCTAATGAGATGACAAACCGAGCCAAGATATTGAGATTTATGGCAGGCAGAGGATTTATAGTACTGCTGATGGTTCTGCTGAATGTGGGCCTGGTGAAGGCGGACGGATACATCACCGGCACAGCACCAGACTATGCAGGCCGCAAGCTGGCGCTTACATACGAGGCAGACGGCATTACGCATGCAAGAGTGACGGTAGACAGCTGCATGGTAGACAGCGCAGGCCGCTTCCGTTTGGAGACACGTCTGGAGACCACACACAAATGCCTTATTGACTTAGGCTACTACAGAGGCGTGCTATTCGTGGAGCCATACAAAATCTATAATGTGAACCTGCCCCCGTATCGTGAGCCGTCAAAACAGGAGCTAACAAACCCTTACTTCGCACCAAAAGAGGTGCTGCTGAGCCTGATAAACCCTGCACCAGATGACCTGAACATTAAGATAACAGCATTTGATGACACATTTGACGTGGTGTTCAACCGCCTAATACGCAAAGAGATCACACCAGAGAAGATTGAAGATGAGATATTTGAGATGGAGTACAAGTTTGGAGACAAGTCACCATTCTTCACCACATACCGCTACTGCAACTACGCCATCCTAGTGAACCTGTACGAGCCCACTCAGCCGGACACCGCCATTGACGCATTTTTCATAAACGAGCCAGTGGCATATAACAACCCAGCCTACTGGGAAGCCTTCACAGTGCTGTTTGAACAGTACAAAAATGTTACAAAACTTGACGTGAACAAGCCGCTGGAAGAGCTTGTGATTGCACACCACGTGCTTGCAGGCTCCATGCCAGCCACAGCTCTAAGTAATGTTAACACCCCTGAAAACAAGCCGATAGCGGAGCGCGTGCAGAAGATGATTGACACTGGAGCAAGCGGTTCATACACCTTTACCACAAGCGTCACAAACATCGATGGAAAAACTCTTGACCTCAAAGATTTTGAAAGTCCGCAAATTTTTCTTATTTTTGCTAATTCAATGTTGAGTAGAAGTCTCTCCGACCTTGACTTTGCACAGCAGCGCAATGTGAAATGGAAGGGAAAGTGCGCTGTGTTAGTGGTCTTTCTTGACACCGATGCAGAAAATGTGTACCATATTACACAAAAGTACAAGTCAAGAGATTTCATACTTTTCAGCACTGAGAACAGTGAGTTTGTAAAGGCGTTTGGCGTTAAGAGCGCCCCCGCATATTTTAGAATAGATACTGACGGTAAGATACTGGAATCACCAGCGGCAACCCCTGAGAATTTCAATCCAAACCTATGATAAAACATATACCAAATATTGTCACCTGCCTCAACCTGCTTTCAGGCTGCGTAGCAACAGTGTTTGCACTGCAAGGTGACGCATTCACCGCCACCATGTTCATACTGGCAGGTGCGGTTTTTGACTTCTTTGACGGTTTCCTGGCCCGCCTGCTTGACGCACATTCAGTTATAGGCAAGGATATGGACTCACTGGCTGATGACATAACATTCGGCCTCGCACCAGCCGCACTCATGTTCTCCCTCTTCAAACAGTACCCTTACGTATCAGACGTTGCCGCCACCTATGTACCATATCTTGCATTTTTAATATCGGCGTTCTCCGCTCTGAGACTCGCAAAGTTCAACAATGACAAGCGCCAGACCAAATCATTCATAGGTCTGCCAACCCCAGCCAACGCACTTCTGATAGCCGGTATAACAAACGCCCCTATGGCCTCATTCATGTGGATGGACTGGCCTGAGTTCGCCACACTCTGGACATGCCCTGGCGTAGGCCTCTCCGTACTGATAATTCTCACCGGAACGCTCTGTTATCTGCTTGTATCTGAAATACCTATGTTCTCACTCAAAGAGAGAGGCAAACTTCAATACATATTCATAGTGGTATGCGCACTTCTCATTCTGCTATGCGGCTTCTTTGGACTTGCCGTGGCCATGGCCATCTACATAACAATATCTTGGGTTATGATGATTATCAACTCTGACGATGTTTAGGAAGCTGCTGAGAACCATATTCCTGCTACCTGTCTATTTTTACAGAGCCTGCATCTCACCGCTCACCCCACCGTCATGCCGTTACACTCCCACATGCTCACAATACATGGTGGAGGCGGTAACCAAGTATGGAGTTTTCAAAGGCGGCTGGCTTGGCATCAAGAGGCTGCTGCGCTGCCATCCTTGGGGCGGAAGCGGCTATGACCCAGTCCCGTAACCTTAAATTTCAACTGCTATGTTGGATATCATTATTGCAAACACAAAAAAGACAGTGCAAGTTCCAGAAGGCACATCCATACTTCAACTACTTGAAGCGTCTGGCATTCCTAATTCAGAGAGTATTGTAGCCGCCACTATGAACAACTTGCCTGTGGGGCTTAACACCTGCCTGTTCATGAATAAAACCATCAGGTTTATTGACCGTAACTGCACTGACGGGAAGATGATCTACATGAACTCTCTTGTGCTTGTTCTTAACAAGGCTGTTAATGATATAATCCCTGGTGCAACACTACGTGTGGAGCATTCAATAAGTGACGGTTTCTTCTGTATTGTATCAAAAAACGGAGAGCACATAAATGAGGCAGTCATAGCCTCTCTGCGGCAAAGAATGGCAGAAATTATAGAGGCTGACAAACCTATACTGCATATTTCCACACCTACAAAAGACGCCATCAAACTATTCTCAGACAAAGGGCTGAATTCAGTGTCTGACATTCTAAAATACAGAAAGAATTTCTACACCACATACTATGCCATTGACAGCGTGTTGGATTATTTTCCTGGCACGCTGGTTATATCCACCGGCTACCTCAAGAAGTTTGACCTGCAGCCATATTATGATGGTATGCTGCTTCAAGACTCCGCACAGATTACACCCATGCCTAAACTGTATCAGACATACAAGAACAACTGGAGTTTGGAGCAAAAGGCACGCCTTACAAATATTGCAGACATAAACGCAATAAGCACAGACCAGCTTCAAATACTTATCAAGATATCAGAGGCTCTACATGAAAAAAACATCGTCCGTATAGCAGACAAGGTGACAAACAATCCTAAAATCAGGGTGGTTCTTGTAGCAGGTCCGTCATCATCGGGTAAAACCACATTTTCAAAACGTCTTAGCGTTCAGATTGCCGCATCGGGGGTCAGACCTATCCCCCTTTCGCTCGACAACTATTTTGTGAACAGAGTAGACACTCCAATTGATGAAAACGGAGAACATGACTTTGAGAGCCTATATTCTCTTGACTTGGAACGTTTCTACACAGACATTCAAGCCCTTATAAAAGGAGAGGAGGTGGAAACCCCTGTTTATAACTTTGAGACAGGGAAGAGGAATGAGAAAGGAATACAGATGAAGTTAAACAGCAATGAAGTATTGATTATAGAGGGACTTCACGCTATAAATCCTGAACTTACAAAATCTCTTCCGCAAGAGGCGCTTATTAAGGTTTTTGTATCAGCGCTTAACACGCTTTCACTCAATAACCATAACTGTATTCCTGCTGATGACACCAGACTGCTACGCCGCATAATCAGAGACTACAAATACCGCTGCTACAGCGCAGAGGACACCATTTTACGCTGGCCGAGTGTACGCCGTGGGGAGAAGAAATGGATTGAACCGTTTCAGGAGAGCGTAGATGAAATCTTCAACTCTTCACTGCTGTTTGAACTTGCCGCCATACGCCGCCAAGCGGAGCCTATTCTTTTAGAGGTGCCGCACTACAGCGATGCCTACCCTGTGGCTCACCGCCTCTTAAGGCTACTAAACTTTATAAAGCCCATACCATTCAGCTCCATACCAGCCACATCGCTTCTGCGTGAGTTCCTTGGCGGCAGCGGATTTAAATACTAAAGAGAAACGGGGACCCAGCTTACCGCCAGTCCCCGTTCTCTTTTATTAGGTCTATAAACTTTATTTAGGTCTATCATTACTAATAGCAAATGACCACCTAAATGTATTAGAGTTATACATATCTGTGCCAAAAGAATTTTCAATTGATAATATTTCTTTGTTATCGTATGAAAGCTCAAATGCCTTAATTATATCTTCATAAGAGTCACATTCATTTTTTGACAGATTATTGACTCTGGATATGTAGTCTGCTGCTGAAGAGTATTCTTTACCAACCACAGTTGAGTAATATGGTCCATTATATATTTGTTCGTGTGCTATTTTGTGTGGAACTTTAACATCATCTAGAGATGAGTAGCTGGCGTTAAACGCAATCGTACTCATACTGAAATCTTTCAGGCTGATATCAATTGTGCAATACTCACCGATGAATTCGTGAGTTTGATTGTCACTATCAGGAGATTTCTTATAACCTCGTTCAATCAAATAAGATTCAAATGTGCTACATTGATTACCTATTACAGACTTGGCTTTAATGATATCGTCTGCTAAACCTGGTAATTGTTCTGGTTCTGGCTCTTGCTTTTTACAGGCTGCAAAACAGAGAAACAGGGTAAGTGATAGAATTAGGTACTTTTTCATAATAATATAAATTTAGTTAAACATTAAATTTGAATCTTGGCACAAGAGAGTTGTACATAAGTCCATAAAAAAAGTGGGCTAAACTCTATATTCGTTTTCAAGGTATCGCCAAACACCTGAATCGTCAAATACAAGTTAAGCCCACGCATAACACGTGAGTGCTTTGTATTTCCCGACGATTCTAAATATTGGCGATTTTTGAAAACGGGAGCAACAATAACGCTCTAAGTCCTAATATGATTTCTCAAACGCTGATGAAAATACCATACCATATGTGATACAAAATTACACAAAACTAGTCAATACTGCAAAAAATCTTTTAATTTTGTACATTGGTCTAGTAGCATCGCCAATTCATATGGAAGACAAAAATAAATGGTAGGAGTTAAAATGAGCAAGAAGGAAGAAATGATAGAGCCTTCATTCGTATATAGAGACGGAATGTTGGCTGACAAGGAATATGTGGCTTGGTTGTCAGAATTGAAGCTGCGTTTTCACAGTAGTCAGGCGAAAGCAGCCGTACGAGTGAATACAGTCATGCTTGAATACTATTGGAGTTTGGGGCGCGATATCGTTCAGCGGAAAGCAGAAAGCAAATGGGGAAGCGAATTCTTCAACCAATTAAGTCTGGATATAAGGACAATGTTTCCTGATGAGAAAGGTTTTTCCTCTACAAATCTACGTTATATGAAGCGTTGGTTTGAGTTTTATTATCAGCGAGTTGTAAATCTTCACCAAGCTGGTGAAGAAATATTTCAACAGTCCGACGACGTAATTGCTCACCAGGCTGGTGAAGAATTAGAAATGCCTGCTGTCTTTGGGATTGTACCATGGAAACATCATGTTTATATTTTCACCAAGAGCAAGTCTCTCAACGAAGCACTTTACTATATTAATAAAGTTGCAACAGAGGGTTGGAGTCGCGCTCTGTTGGAACATCAAATAGACGCCCACCTCTTTCAATCACAAGGCTCTGCCATTACAAATTTCGAAGCAACAATGCCTGTTTCTCAAATAGATGAGGCAAAACAATTATTAAAGAATGAATATGACCTTAGTTTCATAACAGTAGAAGCTATTAAGAAGGAGAAAGACTTGGAGAATGCTTTGGCAAAGAACGTAACCGAATTCCTCTTGGAACTTGGTCAAGGATTCGCTTATCTTGGTAGGCAAAAAGAACTACGCATGGACGATGAGACGGCTTTCTTTCCAGACCTATTGTTTTATCATATTCCTCAGCGACGCTATGTAATAGTGGAATTGAAGGCCGTGAAGTTCATGCCTGAGTTTGCTGGCAAGCTGAATTTCTATGTCACAGCGGCAGATAAGTTGCTTCGTAAAAATGGCGATAATCCATCTGTTGGGTTACTGATATGCAAGACAGCCAAGAAAACTATTGTTGAGTGGTCATTACAAGATATTCAGAAACCGTTGGGTGTTGCCACCTACCAACTACAGGAGGTTGTTGACCGCACTGTAGCTGAACTTGAGCAAATGAAGAAACAGAAGGAGGATTAAGAAAAACGGGGATTGGCTACCGCCAGTCCCCGTTCTCTTTTTATCAGATCTGCACCCCGTACTTATTCAGCTCACGGGCTACGGTGGATGAGACCTCCTTTAGCTGAGGGTCTGCTAGCAGGTAGAGTGTTTCAACGCCAAACACGGTGTAGTTTACACGGGTTATCTCATCCTCGTACTCAAGGTCTGCGGCGTTGCGTATGCCGCGTATTATGCAGTCAATGTTATATTCCTTAACCACATTGGCGGTAAGGGTGCTGTAACTTATCACTTCCACATTGGGGTTCTCTTTGTAGATGGCTTTGATATGCTCAGCCCTCATGGCGGCACCGGTGGCGTTCTCCTCCTTGGCGCTGTTTACACCCACGGCTATGACCACCATGTCAAACAGGCGTAAAGCACGGTCCACAATGTTCTTATGACCTATGGTGAATGGGTTGAATGACCCTGGAAAGAGAACTCTCATCTTGCTATTTTTGAAAATCAACTTGTCTGGCCCTGCCTTTGTAGAAGTCAGTGACATAGTTGCCGCTCTCATCAAATCCGCCAAATACGAACAGATTGTTATCACGGTCAGCCACGGCGCTTATGCCGTATTTTGGAGTAAACTCATCAGGCAGTCTCTGATATCTTGCACCTGCGCTCCAAGTGAAGCCGTTGTCAATGCTGACTTGTAGCGGCATGTATTTTGGAGTTTCATTCTTTGTTACACCACCAAAGGCAAAGAGATATCTGGTATAGTATGCCGCCGATGTCTGAGTTACGTTGGTGAAATAGCCTGAGCCAGGCATTTTGACCACATCTGACCAATACCAGCCGTTATCAGTGGCGTGAACATCGTTGCCTCCTACTATAAACATGGACTCCACGTTAAATGTGGTGCTTGCGTCATACTTTACAAGCACAGGAGAGAAGCCACCGTCAACAGGGAATGATGAAGGCAGAGTGCTGGTCTTTTCAGTAATGGCACCACCGTGGTATGACAGAACCACAGGTTTGTCATTCTTTTTTGCCAGAATAAGAAGTTCGTTCTTGTACTCTCCAAGTATAGCCACAGCCAGGCAGTCCTCTAAGTCAGCAAGTTTCTTAAACTTATCATCGGTGCTGTCAAATACATAAAGTGCATCATAACTGCTACCTAACAGATAAACAGAGTCTCTGAGAATCTCACCTCTTGGGGCGTAGCCAGACATGATGTCAACATCCATATCGAGGTTTGAAGCATCTGAAAGCCATGTAACACCGTCATCACTTGAGAATACATACAATTTGTCTAGAATCTCGCCTATGAGAAGGTAAACATTCTCTGTGTAGTAAACCTTGGCGCTCTCAAACTCTTCATTAAGGTTATGATCCAGTTTGTTCCAAATTATGGAGTCCGGATTCACAGAGTGCTTGTTTACGGTTACCATGTAGTCTTTTACATCCTTCTTGTTTGCGGCTACAATAGTCAGTTTGAACGGCGATGTCGCGTCAATGGAGTCAACCTGGTTCCAAGTGGCGTCATTTATCCTTATCTCTGAAGGCGTGGCCGCAAAAGTGATTAACGGCACCACCTTATGAATGTTTGACGTGTAGCTTATGGAATCTGAGTTTTGTATGGTTCCTGCTATACTGTCAACCGTATATGTCTTGAGTTTGAGATCAGGAGCCACATCGCAGGCTCTGAATGTAAACTTCTTTATGCTAGTATTTGATGAGCTGCTGCTCTTTTTGCAGCTTACAGTAGCTACAAGCACCGCAAACATCAAAAGCATTGATGTTTTAACAAAAATTCTTCCCATTGAGATTATATGCTTCAAATTTGGGTGTAAAGGTAACTAATTTTGTATAACTTTGCAATATAATTATTTCTAACTGAAACAAACGATATGGAACTATATCAGAAATTCTTAGAGTGTGGCGCAGTTACAACTGACAGTCGCAACTGCCCTCAGGGTTCAATGTTCTTTGCACTGAAGGGTGCCAATTTTGACGGGAACCAGTATGCGCTCAGCGCACTTGAAAAGGGATGCGCCTATGCTGTGGTGGATGATGCGTCAGTGGTTAAGGACAGCCGCTTCATACTTGTGGATGATACACTTAAGGCGCTTCAGGACCTTGCCGCCGAGCATAGAAGGGCGTTGGGTACAACAATAATAGGCATTACCGGCAGTAACGGCAAAACCACAACCAAGGAGCTTGTCAGCACAGTGCTCTCAAAGAAGGGTGCGGTGCTTTACACACAGGGCAACCTTAACAATCATATAGGTGTGCCTCTTACCCTTCTCAGACTCACTCCTCAATATAAGATTGCTGTGATTGAGATGGGCGCCAACCATCCTGGTGAGATTGCCACCCTTGTAAACATAGCCCAGCCTGATTACGGACTTATAACCAATGTGGGGCGTGTACATCTTGAAGGGTTCGGCAGTTTTGAGGGCGTGAAAAAGACAAAAGGCGAACTCTATGACTATCTGCGCAGCCATGGCGGAATGGGCTTCCTGCTGACTGACAGCGATGACCTTAGAGAGATGGCATCGGGGCTTAGAACAATAGGCTACGGCTCATCAGACTGCGATACAAATTATGTGAGCGGAGAACTTACAAGTGAGGCCTCATCTCCTTTTATAAGTGTAAAGGTGAAGTGTTTTGATCAAAGCACTGAGATTAAGACTCACCTTATAGGCGCATATAACCTGCCTAATGTGCTTGCCGCTGTATGCGTAGGTCGCTTTTTTGACGTGCCTCTATCTGATGTGAGGAGCGCTATTGAGGCTTACACACCAACAAATAACCGCTCCCAGCTTGTAAAGACAGCCTCTAACACTCTTATCGTTGACGCTTACAATGCAAACCCAACCAGCATGGCAGCCGCCATACGCAACTTTGCACAGCTGGATATGCCTGGTAAGATGTGTATTCTGGGAGATATGGGTGAGATAGGAGCAGAGAGCCTTAACGAGCACAGGAAGATTGTGGAGCTTCTTAAAGAGAGCGGTATAGATGATGTTATCTTTGTGGGACATATATTCCGTGAAGCAAGCAGCGGCTACAAATACTTTGATAATGTAACCGCCTTAAAGGAGCATCTTGCCGCCAATCCGCTAAAAAATGTTACAATTTTGATAAAAGGTTCCCTCTCAAACCGCCTTTCAACCATTGTTGACGCATTATAAATTATTTTTAATGAACATTTATTAACTTTTATTACTAAAAATTCTTAAATTTGCCTATCATTAAAAACTAAAACTAATTGTTATGAAAAAGTATTTATGTGAATTCATCGGTACATTTGTGCTTGTACTTGGTGGTTGCGGTACTGCAATATTTGCAGGTGGCGCAGTAGGTTTTCTTGGAGTTGCACTAGCTTTTGGTCTTACAGTAGTGGCTATGGCATACGGCATTGGCCATATCTCAGGCGCACACCTTAATCCTGCCGTTTCATTGGGCGTTTTTGCAGCTGGCAGAATGAGTGCAAAGGATATGTGCGGTTATATGTGCTCTCAGGTCCTTGGTGGCATTGCAGCTGCTGCAGTTCTGTTTGGAGTTGCAAAAGCAGCTAACATGGAGATTGGCGGATTTGCAGCCAACGGTTACGGTGAGGCTTTTGCTGGTGCTGCAAACTATTTCCAGGTTAGCGCATGTGGCGCTTTCACAGTTGAGTGCCTTCTTACATTCATCTTCCTTATTGTAATACTTGGTG
>JAEEGL015888867.1_pt1 | contig 23504 bp, 18 predicted proteins | sample 9134231 | NCBI WGS metagenome assembly JAEEGL01 (sample SAMN16246548, study PRJNA631951) | gut metagenome | biome: gut microbiome; feature: rumen; material: fiber-attached | host: Bos | place: Iran: Karaj | collected 2018-10
CGTGACAGGAGTACTGCACATGGGGCACATGTTGAATAACACGATTCAGGACATACTCGTGCGACGCGCACGTATGGAGGGTAAGAACGCCTGTTGGGTGCCTGGTACCGACCACGCATCTATCGCTACGGAAGCCAAGGTTGTGAAGAAACTCTCCGAGCAAGGCATTAAGAAACATGACCTCTCTCGCGATGAGTTCTTAAAGCACGCTTGGGATTGGACACACGAACATGGTGGCATTATCCTGAAGCAACTACGCCGTTTAGGCGCCTCCTGCGACTGGGACCGCACGGCTTTCACGATGGATGAAACGAGAAGTGAAAGCGTCATCAAAGTGTTTGTTGATCTTTATAATAAGGGATATATCTACCGTGGTCTGCGCATGGTCAACTGGGACCCCAAGGCGCTGACAGCCCTTTCGACCGAGGAGGTGATCTATAAAGAGGAGCAAAGTCATCTGTTCCATCTGAAATATTATGTTGACGGACTGACTGACTTGCCCAATGAGCAACAATTGGCAGAAGAGGGCAACATTATTCACAAGGACGAGAAAGGTTACTATGCTGTGGTGGCAACGACCCGTCCGGAGACCATCATGGGTGATACAGCCATGTGTATCAACCCGAAAGACCCGAAGAATCAGTGGTTGAAGGGTCGCAAGGTAATTGTTCCATTAGTGAACCGTGTCATCCGTGTGATAGAAGACCGCTATGTGGATATCGAATTTGGAACGGGTTGCTTAAAAGTCACTCCTGCCCACGACACCAATGACTATATGTTGGGCAAGACTCATGATCTCGAGACCATTGACATATTCAATGCCGACGGTACCATTTCTGAGCAGAGTCCGCTGTATGTAGGTATGGATCGCATGGATTGCCGCAAACAGATTGTTGAGGACCTGAAGGCCGCCAGCCTAATGGAACGTATCGAAGATTACACCAATAAGGTGGGTTATTCAGAGCGTAACCCCGACACCCCCATCGAACCGCGCCTCTCACTGCAGTGGTTCCTCAAGATGAAACATTTTGCCGACATCGCCCTGCCTCCCGTTATCAGTGGCGAGATGAAGTTCTATCCGCAGAAATATGTGAACACTTATAAGAATTGGTTGGAAAACATCCAGGACTGGTGTATCTCTCGTCAACTGTGGTGGGGTCATCGCATCCCCGCATATTATTATAATGAGAATGATGACTATGTGGTGGCAGCCACACGTGAAGAGGCTCTGGCTCAGGCTCAGGCGAAAGACAACAGCGTGACCGATGCTGACCTTCGCCAAGATGAGGATGCGCTCGACACCTGGTTCTCGTCGTGGTTGTGGCCAGTTTCACTTTTCGACGGCATCAACAATCCCGGAAACGAAGAGATTAACTACTACTATCCTACCAGCGACCTGGTTACCGCCCCGGATATCATCTTCTTCTGGGTGGCTCGTATGATTATGGCCGGTGAGGAATACATGGGCAAATATCCCTTCAAAAACGTGTATTTCACGGGTATCGTGCGCGACAAACTCGGACGTAAGATGTCGAAGAGTCTCGGCAACAGTCCAGACCCTATCGAACTGATAGACAAATATGGTGCCGACGGCGTGCGTATGGGTATGATGTTGAGTGCCCCTGCTGGTAATGACATTCTATTCGACGAAAGCCTTTGTGAACAAGGACGTAATTTCAACAATAAGATTTGGAACGCTTTCCGTTTGGTAAAAGGATGGAATGTGGCTGATGAGGAACCGACTATAGTCAATAAGACCGCTATGGAATGGTTTGGCGCAAAACTTCGCCAGACGAACGCTGAGGTTGATGACATGTTCAAGAAATACCGTATCTCAGAGGCTCTGATGGCTGTGTATCAACTGTTCTGGGATGAATACTCAAGTTGGTATCTGGAGATGGTAAAACCGCCATACGGAACACCTATCGACCGCACAACCTACGAAGCCACTTTGGGATTCTTCGACACGCTGTTGAAGATGCTCCATCCGTTTATGCCGTTTATCACCGAAGAGTTGTGGCAGCATATTTACGACCGGAGCGAAGGCGACAGCATTATGCGCGAATGTTTGACCCTCGGCGCTCTCACCGAGGATGACAAAGAACTGCTCAACAACATAGAGAGCGTGAAGCAGATTGTCTCAGGCGTGCGCACTACACGCTCGTTGAAGAGCATTCCTCCCAAAGAGCAATTGGAATTGCTCATTGTCAAAGAAGAACATTTTGCTGACTTCCGAGAAATGATCAGCAAAATGGCAAATCTGAAAGGAATCCGTATCGTTGATGAGAAACCGGCAGATGCGGCACAGTTCATGGTCGGTACAGATGAGTTTGCAGTGCCTTTAGGTGACATGATTGACGTCGCTGCCGAGATAGAAAAACAAGAGGCTCAGCTCAAGCATCTGGAAGGATTCTTGGCAGGCATTGAGAAGAAGTTGTCAAACGAGAAGTTCGTCGCTAATGCGCCAGAGAAAGTTGTCGCATTAGAACGTAAAAAGCAAAGCGACTCCATCGAGAAGATTGCAGCATTGAAAGCCTCGATTGCCGAACTGAAGAAACGATAATAACTGTCCATCAGCGATATGAAATCATCAAGAAGTGGTATCCGGCGATAGAATCCGGTTACCACTTCTTTTTATAAGAACATTGAAAGATGCAGAAAAGAACGAAAAGAGTCATCAAGGCATTTGTAGCCATCGTCATTTTACTAATCATTGCCCTAGTTGGCGGTAGTTTCTACATGCTGAATTATTCCTTGGGGAATACAGGAGGAAAAGACCTCGCTATTGCTGACAGTTTACTTGAAGAGCAATATCCCCACATCAAGTTATGGGCTGACAGTATGCGGGCTTGCCAACAACTACGAGACACGACAATTGTGACTTCTGACAACCGGCGCCTTCATGCCATTTATGCTTATGCTGCAGAGCCAACACCCAACACCGCCGTCATATTACACGGATATACAGGAAATGCGAATATGTTCTTGCATATAGGTTACCTGTTTCATCACACATTAGGTTATAATATCTTTATTCCGGACTTCCATGCCCATGGAAAAAGCGACGGCAATGCCATTCAGATGGGATGGAAAGACGCAGATGATGTCTTGGGGTGGTTGCCGCTTGTCAACCATCTTTTCTCTGGCAGTATTCAATGCAGGATTATCATTCATGGCACATCTATGGGAGCCGCTACTGCTATGAATGTATCGGGCCGTGAAGATTTTGATGATATTATCGGCTATATCGAAGACAGCGGATACACTAGTGTGTGGGATGAATTTGAATACCAGTTGAAAAGTCAATTTGGATTGCCGGCATTCCCGCTGATGTATACGTCGAACATACTTTGTAATTGGCGCTATGGATGGAGTTTTAGCGAGGCTTCGTCAGTGGAGGAAGTGAAAAAATGTAAGAAGCCGATGCTTTTCATTCACAGCGACAGCGACGACTTCGTCCCGTCATGGATGGTGGACACGCTCTATCAAGCCAAGTCAGACGACAAAAGACTCTGGATCGTGCCGCGCAGTGCACATGCCATGGCATACCATGACTATCCTGAAGAATACGCAAGACGTATTAAAGCATTTCTGGATAGCATTTATTGATTGTGACTATTCATAGTCATCAATCACAGCATTGACAAAATCCATCATCGGTTTGGCCGTCTGAAACACCATTGCCATTCGGTCAAGCCAATCGTCAGCCTCGAAGAATGATTCGGGCACCCGCTTCCATGCACAATAATCTTTCATTTTCAAGTATTGAATATGTTCGTAGTCGCGAGGGAAACCAGCAGGGCAGGTCTTAAGCAATTCTAGTCCAAAGCCCTTCTCCCCACCCCACTGTCCTTCACCGGGATGGCCAAAACATTTGATGAAATCATTGTTATCAACACATTTTCTCCATTCATCAATATTCACCATGATTTCATTGCGACATGAGGTAAGGATATTGGTTGGTAAATAATAACTACCGCATGCCAGCAAGCAATTATCTGGTTCCATATGGATGTAATATCCTCCATGATATGATTTTTTTCCATGAGCGGCGATATAAGCGCCGAAATGATTCTTGTAGGGGGATTTGTCTGGTGAGAAACGAGTGTCACGATAGAAGCGGTAAGTAGTGTCTTTCACCTTGACATGGGCAATAGACGGATCAAACTCTGCTATTCGCAAGATGGCAGGAGCAATACTCTGCTCAAATTCAGCCCTTGCTTCAAGATAGTCATCTTTATGTTCTTGAAACCACGGACGATTATTGTTAGCCACCACTTGGCGAAGAAAATGTATAATAAATGAGGCGTTCATAATATTCTATAAGATTGATGTTTTATTTGTAGAAATACAGGTAACTGCCTAAATGATTTTAGGGCACAAATATGCCAATTCACACTTTTGGCATTTAGGGTTTCGCGATGTACATACATACCGTCCGTGTAATAACAACCAATGATGAGCCTTTGGGATGTCCTCTTTCGGGATATTACGAGTGAGTTCAAGTTCTACTTTCAATGGAGTGTTATCTTTTTTTGACACCAATCCCATACGATGACTGACACGGAACACATGCGTGTCTACAGCCATGGTAGATTTTCCGAATGCCACAGCTTGAATGACATTCGCCGTTTTACGCCCCACACCAGGAAGCCGTACCAATTGGTCGAGGTTGTCTGGCACCTCACCTTGAAATTCCTTCATCAACATCCGCGCCATTTTCACCAGATGTTCAGACTTGGAATTGGGATATGACACACTTTTGACATATTCATATATATCTTCAGGTTCTGCTTGAGACATCGACAGCGCATCTGGATAGCGGCGGAAAAGTTCAGGTGTCACCATGTTCACTCGTTTGTCTGTGCATTGAGCACTCAACATCGTTGCTACAAGCAATTGAAACACACTGCCGAATTCGAGTTCCGTGGTCACTTCGGGTAGTTGATGTCTAAAGTAATCAAGAATGGATTGGTATCGTTGTTTCTTGTTCATGTTCTTTTTGTCTTAGTGAGTTTATCCTAATCGACAAAAAGGGGCGGGCCATATTGGTCCGCCCCTATTACATATAAAGTAAGATTATTTTTTCTCGGTAGTTTCCTCTTTCTTCTCCTCTTTCTTTTCTTCAGCCTTTGGAGCAGGAGCGGCACCTGATTTGTATGCTTTGTTCAGACCAGCAACCACATCGTCGGTGATGTCGTATGCCTTATCTGCATAGAGAATATTATCGCCCTTTTGCTTGGTGAGAATATAGGCAAATTTCTTATCCTTATTATATTCTGCAAGGAAATGATTGATGCTGTCGAGCAGAGCCTCCTGATATTTCACGACCTCAGACTGCAACTCATTGCCAAGGCGCTGCTGTGAAGCGAGGAATTGGTCTTGCTGACGCTGGATAGCAGCCTGCTGGTTTTCTGCCTCCTGACGGCTGGTGAAACCATTATTATTGATCTTGTTTTGGAAGTTTTGTGCCGCAGCTTGCAGATTCTTTTCCTGTTGCGAAAGGGCAGCCTCGGCATTTTTCTGCTTTTGGTCAAGTTTTGTTTTCATCTCCTTGCAGAATTCGTAATGTTCCTGAAGGGAGTCAATCTCAACAAAAGCGATAACGGTAGCACCTGCTTTTTCTGCAGCCTCTACAGCGGCAGTGCCTTTTTCGTCCATTTTGTTAGAATCTTTACATCCTGTGAATGTCATTGCGGCAGCCATAATGGCCACGGCACAAAAAATGCTTTTTTTCTTCATTTTAATGTTACTTATTATTTAATGTTATTTTTTTCTTTTACACCTTTAGAAGGCGCTCTCATCTCGCGGTCTTGGTCCATCACGCAATGGATGCCCTGTTTCCGCAGTGCCGCGTTGTCATGAATGTGCTGAGAAGAAAAACGCCCATTTTTGCGGAAAATCACTTTCACACTGAGCAAAGCGACCGCAATAGCAATAATTAACACGGTAACGATTACTAATTTGAGCATTTTTTCTTATCTTTGCAAAAATCTTTGCAAAGATAGCGCATTTTTTCGGATTTGTCGCATGAAATGCAAAATAATAAATCTTTTTCACATCTATTATGCATTATCATATCAATTAAAAAGATAAACACACATGGAAAAAAACAATTTGACCCCTAAAAGCGTGTTCGACCACTTTGCACGCATCAATCAGATTCCACGTCCGTCAAAACGTGAGGAGAAAATGATTGCTTACCTGACAGAATTTGGCGAGAGTCGCGGTTTACCCACTAAAGTGGACAAAACAGGAAACGTTCTCATCAGCAAAGCAGCCACCCCCGGATATGAGAACAGGCAGACTTTGATATTGCAGAGTCACATGGATATGGTCTGTGAAAAACTTGTAGATATAGAATTTGATTTTGACAATGATGCCATACAGACATATGTTGACGGAGAATGGCTTCGCGCTAAAGGAACCACATTAGGTGCTGACGATGGCATCGGTTGCGCCATGGAACTGGCACTGCTCGATAGCAATGACATTGAGCACGGACCGATAGAATGTGTTTTCACACGTGATGAGGAGACCGGTTTGACAGGCGCATTCGGTATGGAAGCCGGATTCATGACAGGCAATATGCTCATCAATCTTGACTCTGAAGACGAGGGACAGATCTTTGTCTCATGTGCCGGAGGCAAGACGACTAATGCCACATTCCGTTTTGACCGCGAGGAGGCTCCTGCGGGCTATTTCTTTCTTCGCGTAGCCATTAAAGGTCTGAATGGCGGTCACTCTGGTGACGACATCAACAAAAAACGTGCTAATGCCATCAAGATTATCAGCCGTTTTCTTTATATGCAACAAGAGAAGACTGATTTGCGACTTGCTCAGTTCAATGCCGGCCGTATGCACAATGCCATTCCCCGAGACGGTGCTGCCATTATCGCTGTACCGAAAAAAGAAAAAGAACAAGTTCGTGCTGATTGGAACATCTTTGCCGCACAGGTAGAGGATGAATTCCATGTGACAGAAAAAGGAATGGAATTTATCATGGAGAGTGCAGATGAGGAGAAAATAATGCCCAAAGAAGTGAGCGTCAGCATTATTCGCGCGCTTCAGGCTGTCGACAATGGCGTGTTTGCCATGTGTCAAGACGAGGCCGTGGCATGGCTGGTAGAGACCTCCAGCAATGTGGCTAGCGTACAGTCGGCTGAGCATGTAGTTGTAATAGTTGCCAGCCAGCGCTCAAATGTCATGAGCAATTTGGAGAATCAGGGAAACACAATTAAGGCTTTGTTCCAATTGGCGGGTGCTGAGGTTGTACAAGGCGATGGTTATCCTGCTTGGAAGATGCGCGCTGACAGTGAACTGACACGATTGGCTGTGACTTCATATAAAAAACTGTTTGGCAAAGATCCTAAGGTGCTCGGCATTCATGCTGGCCTTGAATGTGGTTTGTTCTCTGAGCGTTATCCCGATCTTGACATGGTGTCTTTTGGTCCTACACTTCGCGGCGTTCATTCACCGGATGAATGCCTGCATATCCCCACCGTTCAGATGGTATGGGATCATCTGCTTGATATACTGAAAAACGTTCCTGAAAAATAAAACATCGTTCCCCATGAGACGATTTGCATATACGATAGCCATGTTAGCCATTATCCTTCTGTCAGGATGTAAAGGTGAAACGGGCAAGATACACTCGGCAGTTGAAGACTTTTTGGATGAGACTGTTGCCGACGGTTATCACTATGACATTGATAAATATGAGTTTTGGGACAGCACATACAGCGTGAGTGTAGACGCGGTTGCAGCTAATAAGGAATATGCCGATCAAGTGACATATTTTAAGAAAGGTATCAAATACCATCCATATAAGAGCGGCGACAAACTATATTTTGTGGGTGTGCATTACAAACTGAAAAAAGATCACGGTGAACCTAAAGATTGCAAACAGACATTCTATATAGACAAAGACTTGGAAGGTGTTGTTTGTGTAAAAGACAATTGATTCACAAACCATTGATAAATCGCCCCGGCCATCTGTATCACTACAATAGCCGGGGCTTAACCTTTAAAAAAACTACCTATTGAAAGTCATTAAACGGCACAATGCCGTTCAGGCTTTCATATGGATGCAAAATTATGCAAGCATCCTACGTATATAATTTCTTATTTCCTTACGTGCCATACCTAATCTGTGCTCAACACTTTTATAATTAATTTGCAAGGTATGACTAATTTCTGATATCTTCATACCATCATAGACATTAAGCACATACAACGCTTTCTGCTTTTCAGGTAACCGTTCAATGCCTTTCTCCAACAATTCGTTCAGTTCTGCAGCTGAATAGACCGAGTCCACATCATTATGGGCGCCATAAACACCTTTGTGAATATAATGCTCATATTCCTCATAGGAATGTCTGCGACGCCAAAAATCATAAATCAGATTGCGGAGTATGGTATACACCAAACACGGCAAGGTAACAGGTGTAATCATTTTGTCAGATGACAATAATCGCAAGAAAGTCGTCTGAACCATATCTTCAGCCGTGTTGTGACCGCCAAGGCGTTTATGGCAAAACGTCTTGAGCTCGTCAAAATGCTGTTGATAATAATCAGCAATTGTCTGATAGTTTTGATCTGTCTTTTTCATGCTAGATACTGATAAAGACGGCATCCCCGACTTCAACATGCAAAGTTAATGATTATTTTGCTATTCGACAATAAAAATACATCTAAAAAAACAAAAAAGGAAACATAATGAATACGAATTGCAGACATTTGTATTTCATTAACAAGAGAAAGTAAAGACGTGGTATAAGATTTACAGTTTGGCACACATTTTGCAAAGTAAGCGAGAAAATCATTTAAACAATTCAACAAATGCAAAAAGGAAATATTGGGGTTACCACAGAGAACATATTCCCCGTTATCAAAAAGTTCTTGTATTCCGACCATGAGATTTTTCTACGTGAGATGGTGTCTAATGCTGTTGATGCCACACAGAAGTTGAAGACACTGGCAGAAAAAGTTGAGTTTAAGGGTGAGATGGGGGATTTAACCGTAAGGATCTCACTTGACGCCGAAAAGGGTACGCTGACTATCAGCGACCGTGGTATTGGTATGACCGCAGAAGAGATTGACAAATACATCAACCAAATCGCATTCTCAGGCGTGAATGATTTTCTGGAGAAATACAAAGACAATGCCAATGCTATCATCGGTCATTTCGGACTTGGTTTCTACAGTGCCTTTATGGTCAGCAAAAAAGTAGAGATTATTACAAAAAGTTACCGAGATGGTGCGCAAGCTGTAAAATGGAGCTGCGACGGCAGTCCTGCATACGAAATTGACGAGACAGAAAAGGCCGACCGTGGCACTGACATTATTTTATATATTGACGACGACTGTAAAGAATTTTTGGAGAAACATAAAATCCAGGAGTTGCTCAACAAATATTCTAAGTTCATGGCTGTGCCAGTTGCTTTCGGCAAGAAAACCGAATGGAAAGACGGCAAACAGACAGAAACAGATGAAGACAATATAATAAATAATGTGGAACCGCTTTGGACAAAGGCTCCAAGTACATTGAAAGATGAGGATTATCAATCGTTCTATCGCACACTCTATCCGATGCAGGATGAACCATTGTTCTGGATTCATCTCAATGTTGATTTCCCCTTCAATCTGACTGGTATCCTCTATTTCCCACGCATCAAATCAAATCTTGATTTACAGCGCAACAAGATTCAGTTATATTGCAATCAGGTGTTTGTCACCGATCAGGTGGAAGGTATTGTTCCTGAATTTCTCACTTTGCTCCATGGTGTGATCGACTCTCCAGATATACCGTTGAATGTAAGCCGTTCTTATCTGCAAAGTGATGCCAATGTGAAGAAAATCTCCACATATATCACAAAGAAAGTGGCAGACCGGCTAAAAGGTATCTTCAATGAAAACCGCAAAGAATACGAAAGCAAATGGGATGACCTGAAAATATTCATCCATTACGGTATGTTGTCGCAAGAAGATTTCTATGACCGTGCCAAGGAATTTGCTCTTCTGAAAGACATTGAGGGGAAATATTACACATATGAAGAATATAAGACACTTATCAAGGACAATCAAACTGACAAAAATGACCAGCTGATTTATCTCTATGCCACCAATGCCGAAGAGCAATACAGTTATATCGAGTCTGCTAAGGCAAAAGGATATAGCGTATTGTTGTTGGATGGCGACCTTGACGTACCTGTCGCATCCATGTTGGAGCAAAAGTTTGAGAAGTGCCGTTTCACCCGTGTCGATGGCGACATCATCGACCGTCTGATACAAAAAGACGATGCTCCGAAAAATGAACTGAGTGAGGCAGAAAGTGACAGTTTGTCAGAAGCATTCCGTTCACAACTTCCGCATATCGACAAAGCAGAATTCCACGTTGAGGTACAAGCGTTGGGCGAAGGTGCACAACCTGTTGTTATCACGCAGAGCGAATACATGCGCCGTATGAAGGACATGAGCCGTTTCCAAAGCGGCATGGCATTTTATGCGCAGATGCCAGACATGTTCAGCATGGTTCTCAACAGCGACCACCCACTCATGAAACAGGTTTTAAATGACACGACTACTGCTACAGAAGAATCTTTGAAACCCATTTTGGCAGAGATACGTGGACAGGAGGCACGGCTCGCAATTCTTCGTCAGGAACGTGACAAGAAAAAGCCCGAAGAGGTGACTCAAGAGGAGAAAGACGATATCTGCAATACCGAAAAAGCCATCAACGAGCAAAAAGACAAGAAAAATGAAGTAATCTGCAATTGCGCGAAAGATAATGCCATTATTCACCAATTGATAGATCTGGCTCTGCTTCAAAACGGTATGCTTAAAGGTGCAGCACTGGATGCTTTCCTGAAAAGGTCCGTGGAATTGATAGGCAAATAATTCGTTATAATATCTTCATAAACAAACGGGGTGAGATGCTTTTCATCCCGTTTTTTCGGTTTTTAATGGAAATAACGAAAAAAAACGCCAAAATATTTGGTGGGTTCGGAAAAAGGGAGTAATTTTGCACTCGCAATTCAGAAAAGCACTCTGAATGCCTATCAAGGATGCGCTTGTAGCTCAGTTGGTAGAGCACCTGACTCTTAATCAGGGTGTCCAGGGTTCGAACCCCTGCAGGCGTACAAAAGTAATCGTCAATCATCTCGAGATGATTGACGATTTTGTTTATGGTTACCCCCTACCCTATTTTGTTCGCTGATAAGTACGCCATCCGTAAATGATAATTACTATAAAACATATAAACGGCAAGATGAACGACACATTTACAGCCGGCATGCCAAAGAGCGTGTTTTTGTCGATAATGGCAGCCTGGAGAGGAGGCAGGACTGATCCGCCTAAAATCGCCATGATAAGTCCTGCCGCGCCAAACTTCGCATCCTCACCCAATCCTTGCAGGGCGATGCCGTAGATTGTCGGGAACATCAAGGACATACAGCATGAAATAGCGACAAGGCAATACACACCCATACGCCCGTCAATGAAAATGACTCCAATTGTCAAAAACGCACCAACTACAGCCAGAATTCCAAGAAGTTTTCCGGCGTTAATATATTTCAAGAAGAAAGTACAAATGAAACGGCTGCTGACGAACAATATCATGGCAATGATGTTCAGGCGTTGTGAATAGACCTCTGCCTCAATCTCTGCCATTCCCTCGTTCATAAACACGCGAGTACCATATTGTATGATAAAAGTCCAACACATAATCTGGACTCCCACATAGAAGAACTGCGCAATGACACCCTCACGGTAATACTTTATGGAAAAGATGCGTTTCAGTGTGGGTAAAAAACTAATACTATGCTCTGTGTCAGCACTTTTCGGCATTTTGGTCATATATATAAGAATAAACATGGCGATGATGACCAGACCGATAATCAAATATGGGGTAATCAACACAGAAAGATCGGAATCACGCATGGCGGCAAATTCATCTTCGCTAAGCAATTGCCGCTCTTCTGTCGATGCGGGGTTAAGACGCGCCTGTATGAAATTCATGGCAACAAACATACCGAACAGTGAGCCTATCGGATTAAAACTTTGTGCCATGTTCAGACGTCGCGTGCTGGTACGCTCGTCACCCATCGACATGATATAAGGGTTGCAACTGGTTTCCAAAAACGACAAACCGCAAGTCAGAATAAAATATGCGATTAGAAATGGATAGTAACTGCCTGTCACCGACGCGGGGAAAAAGAGCAAGGCACCTGTAGCATAAAGCCCCAGTCCCATAAGTACACCTGCTTTATAGGAATATTTACGGATGAAGATGGCAGCAGGAAACGCCATGGCGAAATACCCGCCATAGAATGCCACTTGGACCAAAGCGCCGTCGGTCACACTCATGCGGAATATTTTGGAGAAAGCCTTTACCATGGGGTTGGTGATGTCATTTGCAAATCCCCACAAAGCAAAAATAGATGTGATGAGGATGAATGCGACTAGATATCTTTTCTCTATCAGTTTTGGACTATCCATTGTTTATTTCATTAAAAGGGAGAAAGCCTGACAGGCTTTCTCCCTGTAGTTATTGATGATTTGAGTTCTTATTGATGTTGTTCACGAAGCAGGTCATTGACTGTCTTGACAGGATTGAACGTAGAAAGGGGAACTTCTACGAACACAGTGCTCCAATCACTCATGGCACCATTCCATAGTCCTGGCAACTCAAGGGCTTTCAGTTCCTTACCGCCCTTGCTCTTGCTGCTGATGAATCCTGTAGATTTATCCACATATTCGGGCAGATTGAACGGTTTGCCTTTGTAGTCCTTGATGGCGCAGACCAAATCGACAGGATTGAAGTGAGTGCCTTCTGTAAACATCTTCTGGTACTCTGCGTTGCTCTTGTCTATCTGGCTGCTCTCAAGTATTTGAAGGCTGACGGTGCCATCTTGATTATAGGTCAGGAATGGACCTCCGCCAGGTTCTCCGACATTCTTCACAACGCCACAAACACGCATTGGACGATTCAATTTTTTGCGCAGATAAATGACAAGTTCGGCATCCTCTAACTCTTTGATATCAGCCTTGCGGCAGCAGAGGTCGCGCTGTACGAAGCGTACCATTTCGACCAACTCGTCGTGAGTGTATTTACCAGTGTCCAATTTCTCGAGATAGGCAAAAGCCTTTTTCTGCAAGGTCACAAGAATACCGGCAATGAGTTGCTTGTAAGTGACGGTGTCGCCCTTTAACCTGTCGGGAACCACATTGTCAATATTCTTGATGAAAACGACATCCGCATCAATCTCGTTCAAATTCTCAATCAATGCGCCATGACCACCCGGACGGAACAACAGCGAACCGTCATCATTGCGGAAGGGAGTGTTGTCGGCATTGGCTGCGACAGTGTCTGTGCTTGGTTTCTGCTCAGAGAAGGAAATGTTGTATTTTACGCCAAATTTATCAGCGTAAGCATCTTTTTTCTCTGCCACTTTCTTTTCGAAGAAATCCAAATGCTCATGGCTTACAGTGAAATGCACATTCGCCTCATTGTTACTGGCAGCATAAAGAGCACTCTCCACCAAATGCTCCTCCATCGGTGTACGGGCACCATCGTCATAACGGTGGAAAAGCAACATGCCTTTAGGCAACTGGCCATAGTTCATGCCTTTCCCTTCCAGCATATTAGCGACAACAGCCTTGTAATTACCTTCTGCCATCAGTGTCTCGATGTCTTTTCCTTCATTCTTCAGGCAAGTTTCATTCAGAGCGTCAAAGAAGGCGAAGTCGCGGATATGATCAAAATATTTCTTTTCGAAGTCAGTCGTAGGAACATCATAATCGGCAGACAAAAAGGCAAACATGTCTTTGAACATACGGCTGGCAGCACCAGAAGCAGGGACGAATTTGACGATTTTCTTTCCCTCTGCCTTATATTCGTTCCAAGCGTCTATCATTTTAGCACGCTCTTCCTCTTCAGGAGCGACGATACCGTTTCCAACTGCGGCGGCGGCTTCCAATTTCAAGAACGGGAAACCTGTTTTGAACTCTTCTAACTGTACATTGATTTGCTCCTCGGTGATTCCTTTTGAAGCAATTTGTTTAAGATCGTTTTGTGATAGCATAATTATAAAAGTGTGTTTAATATGGTTTTCTGGTAATTTGTTACAAAAATACTTACTTTTTCCCAAATCCAAGCAGTTTTCATGAAAAAATTGTAACTTTGCAGATATAATTCAAGGATTTAACACTCACACTCCGTACAATAACGATAACAAATGGATAAAATATCATTCACACAATACGAAGAAGAACAGTTCACTTCAGCACTCAAGGCATTACATGATTTATTAGGCTCATCATTCACATTGGAAGATGAGCGGACCATCATGTCGCTGTTTAATAAGGCAATGGTGAACAATAAAATACAAAGAGACATCTTTGGCCTCAATCCTCTTGTGTTTGGCATGCAGACCGCTGTTATCGCAGTAGAAGAAACCGGATTGAAACACGACGGTGTCATGGCCATCCTGCTATATGCCTGCGGTGAACACCGGAATATATCTTTGGAAGAAATCGCCAAAACATATAGCGAGGGCGTTGCCCAAATCATCAGAGGTCTTGACCGTGTATTGGAACTTTATCAAAAGACCCCTGTCATCAGTAGTGAGAACTACCGAAACCTGCTGTTGTCATTCGCTGAAGATATGCGCGTCATACTCATCATGATAGCCGACAGGGTAAACTTGATGCGCCAGATACGTGACACGGATCAGAATGAGGCAAAACAAAAAATCTCGGAGGAAGCATCGTATTTGTATGCGCCACTTGCCCATAAACTCGGTCTCTATAAACTGAAAAGCGAATTGGAAGACCTGAGCCTGAAATATATGGAGCACGACGCCTACTATATGATTAAAGAGAAACTAAACGCGACGAAACGATCGCGTGACGCCTACATTGAGCGATTCATCAAGCCGATAGAGGAAAAACTTCTACAGGCCGGGCTCAAATTTCACATGAAAGGCCGCACAAAAAGCATTCACAGCATCTGGCAGAAGATGAAGAAGCAGAAATGTGGTTTTGAAGGCATCTATGACCTCTTTGCCATCAGGATTATTCTAGACGCTCCGTTGGAAAAAGAGAAGATGCAATGTTGGCAGACTTATTCTATTATCACCGACATGTATCAGCCCAACCCCAAACGTTTGCGCGACTGGCTGTCTGTGCCTAAATCAAACGGATACGAAAGCCTTCACATTACGGTATTGGGACCTGAAAACAAGTGGGTTGAGATTCAGATACGCACCGAGCGGATGGATGATATTGCTGAACGTGGATTGGCAGCCCATTGGCGCTATAAAGGCGTTAAGGGCGAAAACAACTTGGATGAGTGGTTAAGTAATATCCGAGCAGCCCTGGAAAGCAATGATGACTTGCAACTGATGGATCAGTTCAAGATGGATTTATATGAGGACGAAGTGTTCGTCTTTACCCCGAAAGGCGACCTGTTGAAATTCCCCAAAGGAGCTACAGTGCTCGATTTTGCTTACCATATCCATTCACGTGTGGGCAACCAATGTGTTGGCGGGCGTATTAATAATAAGATCGTGCCTGTACGTGAACCATTACGCAGCGGCGACCAGGTTGAGATTCTCACATCAGCCAACCAAAAGCCAAAACAAGATTGGCTGAATATCGTGAAATCTTCACGGGCAAAAGCCAAGATTCGCTTGGCATTGAAAGAAACGCAAGTCAAGGACGGACTCTACGCCAAAGAAATGTTGGAGCGTAGATTTAAGAACAGGAAGATAGAGATGGAGGAAGCGACCATGTCGCACCTTATCAAGAAAATGGGCTTCAAAGAGACTTCGGATTTCTACCGGCAGTTAGCCGAGGAAAAACTGGATGCCAATGAGGTCATTGAAAAATATGTCGAAATTCAGCAACGTGAAAAGAATCCGGCCCTGACGCAGGCACAATCACGTAGTGCGGAGGAATTCTTATATGCCAATCCAGACGAAGCAATTACAAAGAATGAAGACGTACTGGTAATTGACCATCAATTGAAAGGCATTGACTATCAACTGGCCAAATGTTGCCACCCTATCTATGGAGACCCTATCTTCGGTTTTGTCACCATCAACGGAGGCATCAAAGTGCATCGTGTTGATTGTCCGAATGCACCAGAACTTCGGCGGCGGTTTGGGTATCGCATCGTCAAGGCGAAATGGAGCGGAAAGGGCTCCTCGCAATATTCCATTACGTTGCGTGTGGTGGGTAATGACGACATCGGCATCGTGAACAACATTACCAGCATCATCTCCAAGGAGGAGAAAATTGTCATGCGGTCCATCAGCATCGACAGTCATGACGGACTGTTCGGAGGCATCCTTGTCGTGCAACTCGATGACACCTCAAAATTGGAGCAATTGATCAAGAAACTCCGGACCGTCAAAGGTGTGAAGCAGGTAGAACGGCTATAATTATATAATTGCTGGCGAAGCATCACCATACGGAATCATGCTTCGCCAGCAAACTGTACGAAATGCAGTCATCGACCGCATTGTCGTATCGTTAAAACTCCAAACGGAATCCCTTTTTCTTCATTTCCTGATACATCTCGTGATTGAATTTGAAAAGGAAGGCCTCTTTCTTGGGAGATTCCTTCACCCTCTCATCTAATTGGGTAAGAATACCCAAATGCATCATTTTATTATAAAAATTTCGTCGGTCAAACTTTACACATAAGATAGCCTCATAGAGATGTTGTAATGCTTTGATGGTAAACTTCTCAGGCAACAATTCAAAACCGACTGGCTCAAAATGAATCTGCTTACGCAATTCACTGATGGCATCACGCAGAATTTTCTCATGATCAAATGCCAATGAAGGGACTTCATCCAATGCGAACCACTTGGCTTTGGCTGCGTCGTCACCAGCCTTGACCTCCCGTAATCTCACTAGCGCATAGTATGCGATAGTAATCACTCGTTCGCGCGGGTCACGGTCAGGGGCGCTATATGTATGAAATTGTTGGATGTAAGCACCATTGAGTGACGTCTCCTCAAACAATTCTCTATGTGCTCCCTCTTCTGCAGATTCATCCATCCTGAGGAAACCGCCTGGGAAAGCCCATTTCCCTTTATATGGTTCAATGCCGCGTTCAATCAGTAAAACATTTAATTGCGTACCGTCGAATCCGAAAATTACACAGTCTGTGGTTACACTCGGATGTGGATACTTGTAATGATAGTTTAATTCTTCCATCTTAATTATTTTGTGTAAATTTTACGCAAAAATATATGTTTCTTTTATTTTTTCCAAATCAAAATCAACAAAAGTGATAAAAGCATCGTATATTTTTACTTTTTTTAAGAGATATAAGAATAGAAAACATAATCATTGACGGATAAGTTGTGAAGAAACATTGAAAATATCGTTTATCTGCATTTTTTTTTATATTTTTGCAGCATATAACCAAAAACCTAAATGTAATGAAAAAAATCTTAGCGACAGCCTTTGTCGCAGTATTTGTCACATTGGCTTCAGCACAAAAACCAGCCATCCCTAAAGATGCTAAAATCGAGGCGAAAATTGAGAAAATGCTTTCCAAAATGACTCTTGACGAGAAAATTGGTCAGATGTTGGAACTGAATCTCGACCTTATGGGTAAGATGGAGATGAAGAATGCCAAGTTGGACAGAAAGAAAGTAGAATTGACTATGCGCGGATTTGGCCGTACAGACGCGGAAATCAAAAAGATGTTTGAAATGTCTGACCAGGAGATCATCGGAATGCTATCACAATACAATCTCGATATCTATGAAGGCGATACAAAAAAAGAGTGGATTATGAACGAGTTCATGCTCGACACCATCATATCCAAATATAAGGTAGGTTCGCTGCTCAATGCACCTGGCACTCGTGCAGCCACAATCGAACAATGGAAAAACTGGATAGGCGTCATCCAAGAGAAATCCATGAAATACATAGGCATCCCCGATATTTACGGTTTGGACCACAACCATGGCGTAACCTATACCCAAGGTGGTACACTATTCCCCCAGCCTATCAACATCGCCGCATCCTTTAACACGGAATTGGCACGTAGTGGCGCTGAAATTACCGCATACGAGAGCCGTGCCGGAAATTGTCCTTGGGTATACAACCCGGTTATTGATTTAGGACGTGACCCCCGTTGGTCGCGTTTGTGGGAGAGTTACGGTGAGGATCCCATCGTCAATGCACGCATGGTGGAAGCTCAAATCCGTGGCTATCAGGGCGATGATCCTAACCACATCGACCAATATCATGTAGCAACGAGCGTAAAGCACTACATGGGCTACGGCGCCCCTTTGACAGGTAAAGACCGTACTCCAGCCTATATCACCCCTCAATTGCTCCGCGAGAAATACTTTGAACCTTTCAAATGTGCTGCCCAAGCAGGCGCATTGACAATGATGGTCAATTCCGCATCTGTAAACGGAGTGCCTCTCCATGCAAGTTACGAATATCTGACCAAATGGCTGAAAGAAGACCTTGATTGGGATGGTATGTTGGTGACTGACTGGGCCGACATTAACAATCTTTTCACCCGCGAAAAAGTGGCTAAAGATAAAAAGGATGCTATTCGTATTGCCATCAATGCTGGCATTGACATGTCAATGGACCCATATAGTGTGGATTTCTGTATATTGCTAAAAGAGTTGGTCAATGAAGGTAAGGTGCCGATGTCGCGTATTGATGATGCGGTACGTCGTATTCTTCGTGTGAAATATCGCGCAGGACTGTTTGACAAGCCTACCACCGGTGGAAAAGGTTATGAGAAATTCGGTTCACGAGAATTTGCGGAAAAAGCATTACGTGCTGCCGAGGAGGCAGAGGTGCTCCTAAAAAATGAGGACAATATTCTGCCGCTTGCCAAAGGGAAGAAAATTCTCCTGACCGGTCCTAACGCCAATCAGATGCGCTGTCTGAACGGAGGTTGGAGTTATACTTGGCAAGGTTCTAACGCAGAAGATTTGGCAGAATCGTATAATACCATCTATGAGGCACTTTGCAACCGCTATGGCAAAGAGAATGTCATTCTCGAGCAAGGCGTGACATACAATGAGAAGGGTGCCTATTTTGAGGAGAATGAGCCACAGATAGACAAGGCTGTTAATGCTGCCGCCAACGCAGACATCATCATTGCCTGCATCGGAGAGAACAGTTATTGTGAAACCCCGGGCAACCTCACAGACTTGTGGATGTCAAAGAACCAACGCGATTTGGTCAAAGAGTTGAGTAAAACCGGTAAACCTATCATTCTTGTACTGAACGAAGGTCGTCCTCGTTTGATGGCCGACATCGAGCCTTTGGCAAAAGCCATCGTTCACATCTTGCTTCCGGGCAACTATGGAGGCGATGCTCTTGCTAACCTGTTGTCGGGCGATGCTAATTTCTCCGCCAAATTGCCCTATACATACCCCCGTGAAATCAATTCACTGGCCAACTATGACTATAAAGTGAGCGAGGAGGTGGGAACTATGGCTGGTGCTTACAATTACGATGCTAAAGTTTCGCTTCAATGGCCCTTCGGTTATGGTCTTAGTTATACTTCTTATGAATACAGCAATTTGCGTGTCGATAAGACCTCGTTTGACTCCAATGACATTCTCACCGTGACTGTCGATGTAAAAAACGCAGGGCAACGCGTTGGCAAGGAGTCTGTACTGCTCTATTCAAGCGATTTGGTCGCCTCGATAGTACCAGACAATCGTCGTTTGCGTCAGTTCACGAAAATTGAGTTGCAACCGGGCGAAACAAAGACCGTGACTTTCCAATTGCCTGCAAAGGAATTGGCATTTGTAGGCGCCGATGGACATTGGACATTGGAGGAAGGTGATTTCATTTTGAAAATTGGTCAGCAGACGGTAAAAGTCGCATGCACTTCCACCAAGATTTGGGACACGCCGAATATCTAACGACTTTAAGAAATCTCGAACCTTTATGATAAACACAAAAGAGTTTATACAATCTGAGCAATTATTGACACATCTTAAAAACGTGCCATACGATGTAACACGCCATCAGTTGTACGGAGGGCTTGAATTGTATGAGGGATTCCACCCCGACTATCCCGGCTCTTTCCGGTCATGTTATGACAGTCGGGTATATCAGCATTACTTGCAGACAGGAAAACGGGCATTACAAATTGAAGAGTCGCTTGCCCGCACATTGCATGACCACGGTATGCATACTGCATTAGACCGTTTTTTTGACACACATCATCCCCGGTTATGTATCGGTATCATGGGCGGACATTCTATGCTTCGAACCGATAAGGCTTTCCGTCAAATAGCGCAAATCAGCAAACGCCTAACAGAGATGGGATTTTACATGCTCAGCGGAGGTGGTCCAGGCGCGATGGAAGCAACACATCTTGGTGCTTGGATGGCCGGCTATGATGAACAGGTGCTGGACAATGCCATAGGGATGTTGTCGGTCGCCCCGTCGTTTAATGATGCCGGTTGGCTGGAATCCGCTTTCCGGGTCATTGCGGCCTACCCCCAGACGCATTATGTCAGTCTTGGCGTTCCCACTTGGCTTTACGGACATGAGCCATCAACCCCTTTTGCCACACACATCGCCAAATTTTTCGAGAACAGCATCCGTGAAGACAGTATTCTGACGCTTGCTTATGGAGGTATCATTTATACACCAGGTAGCGCAGGCACATTGCAAGAGATATTCCAAGATGCCGTTCAAAACCATTATTTGTCGTTTGGTTTTTCCAGCCCGATGGTGTTCATGGGTGAAAAATACTGGACCGAAGAAGTGCCAGTCTATCCTTTCCTTGAAAAGATGATGTCAACGGGGAGATACAAAAATCTGATTCTGTCTTTATCAGATGACAACGACGGTATCATTTCTGAAATAGTGAAATTCAGAGACCAAAATCCGAACCTAGAAATAGGTTAATCAGTATTAGAAAGGATATTATTGAAATACGGAATAATCTGAGATATTCATCAGGTCAGCAATAGTCATCGACGGGTCTTTAACCATATACTCGTCGATGGCTTTTACGTATTCAGTGTGAAAATGATTCTTTTCAACGGCTTTATTAACCAGCCATTGTATCTTACCCACATGTAAGTCGCGGTCAATCTGCGGACGCACATCAAAATTAGACAAATGATATTTGCTGAGCAAATAGAAACAAAGTGCGTCGGGAATGATGTGCTCACGTGTCATCGTGACCCGCTGCTCATCGTTGTAATATTTTTTATAAAGCGGATAATCTTCGCCGAGATACTTGTCGAGTGAAATAGCAACCAGTCCGTCGCCGACGATGATACTTTGGTCCAACGAGCAAATCTGTGCATATATAACAGGGATTTGTAAATCGGGAAGCCATCCTCTCAGATTGGTGAAGGCACGTGAAAAACCGTCATTCAAGTCATCCATTGATGCATATTGCTCCTCAGCGTCGCGTATAATGGTCTGTAAAGTAGAGTCTCTGTAGAACAAAAGCAACTTAGAATTAATATCCTGGTCGCTTACCTTGCCGAGTTTCAACACATCTTCTATCAACATACGAGTCTCCACAGGGTAATCTGTACTCATCTGTTGCAGCGAGGAGAAATCGCCAGTGGTGAGATATCTGCTTTCCACACGGTCATAACGTTGTATCTCGACCAAATTGCCCGAGTTATCGTCGCTTGAGCCCCACTTGAAATCACATGCGGCACAAACAAACAGACCTATCAAAAAAAGCCAGAATGACCTCACTTCTTTTCCACCTATGTTTGAATGTGCAAAATTACTAAAAAATATTGTAAATAGCAAACATTCTGCAAAAAATATTTAATTATTTGCTTAAATCGCCAAAAAACATTACCATTTATTAAAATTATTTTGCAAATCGCCAGTTTTAAGAATATTCTTTGTAAGTTTGTCAACAAATCTGAATAAACTATCGAAATGAAACAAATCTTATCTATTTTAGTATTCTTCATCTGTAATATTTGCGTCAGTGCTCAAACAAGACTTATTACAGTTGAAAACCCGTACAATAAGCCTGTCGAACGTCATCCCGTCATTGTGAAAATCACAGATGCGGATGTCAAATCAGCCACTGTCACTTATCAAGGTAAAATGATTTCCAGTCAGTTGGATGACTTAGATTGTGACGGCATCTATGATGAGTTGTTCTTTCAGACCGACTTGAAACGTGGTGAGAAGAAATCATTTGAAGTGGAATATCATCATACTAAAAAGCCCTCAAATGAGCCTTCACAAGTATATGTGGAAATGATGCTTACGAACAGCAAAGTCAAATCCACCAACAAACAAGACCTATACATCTCGCACTTGACAGTTGAGAAAGGTGTCAATCCCTATTGGATGCTCCATCATCACGGAGTGGCATTTGAGAATGACATGGTGGCATATCGTATTTATTTTGACCACAGACAAACCATTGACATCTACGGTAAATATCACCGTGGTCTGGAATTGAAAGCCACGCAGTTCTATCCTGACGATGAACAAAAAACAGCCGGTTATGGTGATGACGTGCTGTGGGTCGGTTCAACATTAGGTCTTGGTACACTTAGGGGATGGGACGGAACCAAACCTGTAATGCTGGAAGATGTTGAACACCGCAGCCAACGTATCATTGCCCGTGGTCCTCTTCGTACGATTGTTGAGGTGATAGATGAAGGCTGGACTCCTTGTACCGGTGTTCAACCTGTCAATATGACACAGCGTTTCACATTAATGGCTGGACATCGCGAATGTCGTGTAGACGTATCGATTGAAGGCCCGACTGAAGGGCTGTTACTTTCAACGGGAATTATCAATGTGAAAAATTCTGTAGAATACACGGACCATAAGGGTCTGCGCGGATGCTGGGGCACAGACTGGCCTGTGTCTGCAAAAGACTCTGTCGGCCATAAACGAGAGACTGTAGGATTGGGCATTTATGTGCCGCATGAACAAATCCAATCTGAGGAGCCTGCCAACAAAGACAATTATGCATTCGTGCTTAAAGCGTCACCCCGCTTTACTTATTACGTCACTTTCTGTAGCGACAACGAAGATTTCGGCTTTCACAGTGCTGAGGAATGGTTCGCATATTTGAAGAAATGGGAGAAAAGCATTTATCCTTGAGAACAATGCCGACTCTTCTGGCGAAGTAGAAGTCTCCCTCCAACCCCATACCAAAGGGTAAGGAGAGTAGATGGCGATTCCGGACCTACATGAGGTATATCACTACATGATTGTCGGCGTTTGCTTATCCTAAGGAGACGCCCTTTCTTCGGGAAAACCGAACGGTTAAACAAAAGAGTCTCCCTCTGTGCGAGGGAGACTCTTTTCATATAAGAGTGTGCGATAATGATTATTCGCTACTTTTTGAGATTATTCCCAAACTGACTTGGGAGCGGGCTGGCCTTCCTCTTCGAACATACGATCCTGGTTGGCGCCCTCCTCGAATTCTTCATCAGGATCCAAGATTTCCTCAGTTCCTGCCAACAGAGAGGATTCATGCATCA
>JAEEGL012007346.1_pt1 | contig 23502 bp, 12 predicted proteins | sample 9134231 | NCBI WGS metagenome assembly JAEEGL01 (sample SAMN16246548, study PRJNA631951) | gut metagenome | biome: gut microbiome; feature: rumen; material: fiber-attached | host: Bos | place: Iran: Karaj | collected 2018-10
CAGCTTGATGCCATGCGAATCCAGATTTCCAACATCCGTCAGCAGTATATAAAAGCGTTGATGGTTCCGGTAGAGCCTGATGAGAAAGTTGCAACTGCATATCGCAGTAGTCTTGGCTATACCATCAAGCTGAAGAATGAAGCGGACGTAGACAAATACGTTGCCGACATCAAGGAAAAACTCATGGAAATGCTTGAGGGAAATGATGTCTTGCACATTATCTGATTAACCAGAGTTTTGAGGTGGAGCATGGGAAAGAAAAAAGACTATCAAGAACTCCTGAAAACTCCTTTTGATACAGGAATACGCAATTTTTCATCAGTGGCAAAGTATTTCCTGTACTATGCTCCATCTATAGACAGTGCACAATCACCTGGAGTGATATCAGATGAGGCATCGGTTGCATTGATTGGAGAAATGCTAAAAAAGACAGGGATGGATAGGTCATCACGTTTTCTAAAACGGCTACAAGCGCCGTCATGGAAAAAGAATGATCTTGAGGGAACTGAATTGGATTTTGATAACCCAAGGATGTTGTGTGATAAATATAGCTCAGAAAACGAATTACATGCCTTACTCCGGCATATTCGTAACTCTTTTGCGCATGGATATGTATATGTTTGGAAAAAGAAACGCGGCAATAAGGTTTTCCTTATTGATTATGATTCTGGAAAGCACAAACCAACCGCAAAGATCATGGTTTCCATGCCTATTCTAGAGCAATGGAAGGCTATCCTGGAAAACATCATCGTTTAGGAGTATTTCTATGAACAAGACAGCAATAAAAAACTATGCTATCTGGGCAAGAGTACAACTGATAGAGGCTGCCAAGCAGAGAGCATACGAATATGAGATCACCGATGGTGGCGAGAACAAATCCGGGCTGGAAACCATCGGTGGCAGACTGCTTTCTAAAACCGAGAAGGAACAGCGCCGTCAGCTAATCGCTGAGATCAACCGAAAAGGCTTTTCTCAGGTCATGGAGGAGGCTGCCTATTCCTGGTTCAACCGATTTATTGCCCTGCGCTTCATGGAGGTCAATGGCTATCTACCCTCCAAGGTTCGTGTATTCACCGACGAGAATGGTGCCTTCAAGCCGGAAATCCTGAAACAGGCCATATCTCTTGACATCGAAGGACTTGACCGCAACAAAGTTCTGGATCTGTTGGACAAGCAGGATAATGAAGAACTTTTCAAGTATTTGCTCATCACCCAGTGCAATGCTTTGAACATCGGCTTACCCTATATGTTTGAGAAAATTGGTGGCTGGACAGAACTTCTCTTTCCTGCAAATCTTCTGCGCCAGGACAGTGTGATCGGACAGATGATTACCGAGATTTCGGAGGAAGACTGGACGGACGCCGTGCAGATCATCGGTTGGCTGTATCAGTACTATAACAGCGAACTGAAAGACGAGACTTTTGGGCTTCTTAAGAAGAATATCAAGATTACCAAAGAACGCATTCCGGCAGCCACACAGCTTTTTACACCTGACTGGATCGTCCGCTATATGGTTGAGAATTCCCTTGGCCGACTCTGGTATGAGGGCCATCCGGATTTTGATAAGTCCCAATGGAAGTACTATCTGGACGAAGCGAAACAAGATCCGGAAGTCGAAGTACAGTTGCAGAAGATCCGCGCTGAATACGCGGCAATTAAGCCTGAGGAAATCAAGGTAATTGATCCATGCATGGGCTCCGGTCATATCCTTGTATATGCATTCGACGTTTTGATGCAAATCTATACTTCTGCCGGATGGTCTGAGCGCGATGCTGCAAAATCTATTCTCGAGAACAACCTGTACGGTCTGGACATTGATGACCGTGCAGGTCAGTTAGCATACTTTGCAGTCATGATGAAGGCGAGGAAACACAGTCGCCGTATTCTGAATGGCGAAGTCAAGCCTAATGTAATTTCGATCCGGGATTCCAACTGGATGTCCGATGAGTTTATTGCCTATGTTGCAGGCAAAGACACAACGATGAGAGCCGATCTTGTCATGCTCAGAAAAACATTCCGAGACGCCAAGGAATACGGAAGTATTCTGAATGTACCCATGATCCAGTATGGCTCACTTTATGAACGAATCGATATTATCAGCAGAAGTTATGCAGAGGATTTATTCCAAGCACAATTCCGCATAATGGCTACTGAAAACCTGCTTCCACTTGTAAAGCAGTCCCAGATCATGTCTCAGAAATATGATGTAGTTGTGACCAATCCACCCTATATGAGTAGTAGTGGCATGAGCAGCAAGCTCGGCGACTTTACAAAGGCTCATTATCCTGACAGCAAAGCAGATATGTATGCTGTTTTCATTGAAAAATGCGGCAATATGCTGAAGCGGAATGGTTATCAAGCAATGATAACACAACATACATGGATGTTTATCGGCAGTTATGAGTCTTTACGAGAGAAGGTATATAGGAACAACATTATCAACCTAGTGCATCTTGGCATTAAGGCATTTGAAGAAATAGGCAATGATGTGGTTCAAACATGTGCCTTTGTATTGAACTATTCACTGATAAAAAGCTATGAGTCAACATTTGTCCGGCTTGTAGATTGCAAAGACTACAAGCTTAAAGAGCAGGAATTCCTTAAGGGCAGCTACAGGAATACAAGCAAATGCGATAGGCTTTTAAGGATTCCAGGTATTCCCTTGGCTTATTGGGTTAGCGACCAGTTTATTGATAATTTTGCCAAAGGGAAAAGTGTTGAGCGCTTTGGCTTGTTTACAGGATCTCAGAATATCACTGGCGATAATGAGCGTTTTTTGAGATGTCACTGGGAAGTTGATAATCACGAAATCAATAAACGCTGGTTCTTCTATGCAAAGGGCGGAGATTATAGGCAATATTTCGGAAATCTTGACCTTGTGGTAGACTGGTCAGCCACTGCCAGAGCCTTTTATACCAACAATAAGACATCGAACCTACTCAACAAAGAATACTGGTTTAAAGAGGGAATAACTTATTCTGCAATTACTAGTCGTGGTACAGGATTCCGATATTTGCCCGAAGGCTGCTTGTTTGATAAAGGCGGACCTTCCATTAACGTAAGAGACCATTTATATGAGATCCTTGCGCTATTTAACTCAAACGTTGCCAAGTACTATTTCTGGGTTTTTAATCCTTCAATCAACTTGCAGGTTAAGGATGTAAAGAATTTCCCAATCATTTTTGCGAATGATGACCAAGTTGGTGTCATGGCAAAAACAAATACAGATATCTGCGAACAAGACTGGAACTCGTATGAAACCGCAAGCGGTTTCAAAAAACATCCGCTGGTATAAGGAAGGAGTCAAGACAATGGCAAGACTGATTGCAGACAAATACAAAGAGTGGGAGGCCGAATGCGAGGCCCGCTTTAACCAGCTTAAAGCGAATGAAGAAGAGCTGAACCGTATCTTTATCGAAATATATGGCTTGCAGGATGAGCTGACTCCGGACGTCGAAGACCGCGATGTTACCGTCCGCAAGGCGGATCTGCAGCGAGAGATCAAGTCTCTTATTTCCTATGCGGTCGGATGCATGTTCGGTCGGTACTCTGTTGACGTGGAAGGCCTTTGCTATGCAGGCGGCGAATGGGATTCTTCCAAGTACAAGACCATCATTCCGGACAGCGATAATATCATTCCAATTTGCGACGATGATTATTTCGACGATGATATCGTCGGTAAGTTTGTAGACTTCGTGCGCAAGGTGTACGGTGATGAGACGCTGGAGCAGAATCTACGCTTTATTGCCGATGCTCTTGGCGGCAAAGGAACTTCACGCGAGGTTATCCGTAATTACTTCCTGAACGATTTCTTTTCGGATCATTGCAGCACTTATTCTGTGACCGGCTCCGGTAAACGCCCAATCTACTGGCTCTTCTCCTCCGGCAAGAAGAATGGGTTTAAGGCGTTGATCTATATGCACCGGTATCAGCCGGATCTGCTTGCCCGTATGCGTACCGACTATGTTCATGAACAGCAGGAGCGTTACCGCACCCAGCTTCAGATGCTGGAGATTAGCGCACAATCAGCGGCTCCTTCTGAGAGGGTCAAGCTGAACAAGCAGATTGCCAAGCTGAAAGATCAGGCGCTGGAGATCCAGAAATACGAAGAGAAGATTCACCATCTTGCTGATCAGATGATCTCTATCGATCTTGACGATGGCGTTAAGGTCAACTACGCCAAGTTCCAGGATGTGCTGGAGAAGATCAAATAAGCGTTACCGGATAGGAGTTTTAATATGAACAAGACAGCAATAAAAAACTATGCTATCTGGGCACGTGTTCAGTTGATAGAGGCTGCCAAGCAGAGAGCATATGAATACGAGATCACCGAGAACGGCGAGAACAAGTCGGGACTGGATATGGTCGACGGTAGATTACTGACCAAAACGGAAAAGGAGCAACGTAACCAGCTCATCTCTGAGATCAACCGCAAGGGCTTTTCTCAGGTGATGGAAGAGGCAGCTTATACCTGGTTCAACCGGTTTATCGCTCTTCGCTTCATGGAGGTCAACGGCTATCTGCCCTCCAAGGTTCGCGTATTCACGGATGAGAATGGTGCCTTCAAACCAGAGATTTTGAAGCAGGCTATGTCTGTTGATCTGGAAGGACTGGATCGCAGCAAGGTTTTAGATCTGTTGGATAAACAGAACAACGAGGAGCTTTTTAAATATCTACTCATCACCCAATGCAATGCGTTGAACGCAGGCTTGCCTTATATGTTCGAGAAGATTGCGAACTGGACAGAGTTGCTCTTCCCGACTAATCTGCTGCGCCAAGACAGCGTGATCGGACAGATGATCTCCGAGATTCCGGAGGAAGACTGGACGGATGCTGTACAGATTATAGGCTGGTTGTATCAGTACTATAACAGCGAGTTGAAGGATGAGACCTTCGCACTTCTTAAGAAGAACGTGAAAATCTCCAAAGAGCGCATCCCGGCAGCGACGCAGCTTTTTACACCGGACTGGATCGTCCGTTACATGGTGGAGAACTCCCTTGGTCGCCTTTGGTATGAGGGCCATCCGGATTTTGATAAAACCCAGTGGAAGTACTATCTTGACGAAGCTGAACAGGAGCCGGAAGTTGAATCGCAGTTACAGAAGATTCGCTCTGAATATGCAATGATCAAGCCGGAAGAGATCAAGGTGATTGACCCTTGCATGGGGTCAGGTCATATTCTTGTTTACGCTTTTGACATCCTAATGCAAATTTACACCTCAGCAGGATGGTCAGAACGGGACGCTGCAAAATCTATTCTCGAGAATAACCTGTACGGTCTGGATATTGATGACCGCGCAGGTCAGTTGGCGTACTTTGCAGTCATGATGAAGGCGAGAAAACACAGCCGGCGCATTCTGAACGGTGAAGTGAAGCCCAATGTGCTTTCTATCCAGGATTCCAACTGGATGACAGATGAGTTTATTGCCTATGTCGCTGGAAAAGACATGACAATGAAGGCTGATCTCGTTATGCTCCGCAAAACTTTCAAAGATGCCAAAGAATATGGCAGTGTTTTGAATGTTCCCGCGTTGCAGTATGACGCACTTTATGAGCGGATCGATATCATCAGAAGAAGCTATGCAGAGGACCTGTTCCAGGCACAGTATCGAACACTGACTATTGAATATCTGCTTCCGCTTGTGAAGCAGTCGCAAATTATGTCACAGAAGTATACTGTAGCTGTTACCAATCCACCTTATATGGGTGGAGGTGGAATGAACACAAAACTCGCCTTGTATTTGCGAGAGTACTATCCCGAAACAAAAGCAGACTTATTTTCTGCTTTTATCGAAAAGTGTGGTGGATTCGTTGTTAAGCATGGATATCTCGCCATGATTACCATGGAAAGCTGGATGTTCCTATCTAGTTTTGAAAATATGAGAAAAGTATTTCTTACTGAAAAACAAATCTCAAGTATGACCCATATGCCATATCTTGGAAAGGGCGGAACAAGTCTTGGAATTAGTTTTGGAACGGTTGCGTTCTCAGCAAGAAATACTCACGTTAAAGGGTATCAAGCCAGATTCACTTACGTTCGATATTATGAAACAGATGATGATGGTGTACCCTTTGAGTTTCCGGTAAAAAACGAACGTCTTTCTATTGCAAATCAAGATAAATTCAGCGTTATACCAAGCTCACCAGTATCTTATTGGGTTGGGGATAGTGTTTATAACGTATACCTTACATCACAACGCATGAGTGATATCGGCGAGGCGAGGCAAGGTTTAGCAACTGGAGATAATGGTCGTTTTATGAGAAGCTGGTATGAAGTTCAACTTCATAAAACACAGTTTCATGCCAAGAGTACCTCGGAAACCGTCGACGGGATATACAAATGGTTCCCTTATAACAAGGGCGGAGAATTTAGAAAATGGTATGGCAATCAGGACTTCGTAGTTAATTGGGAAAATGATGGGTACGAAATTCGGCATTTTACAAACGAAAATGGGAAGCTAAACTCACGCCCACAGAATATGAATTACTACTTTAAAAAATGCTGTACTTGGTCTCTTACTAATAGCAGTGCATTTGGAGCACGTTTTCGAGATGCTGGATCGATTTTTGATATAAATGGGATGTCCTTTTTTACCAAAGACCAATACTTATTTTATTCTTTGGCCTATTTATGTAGTAACGTGTGTAGCTACTTGATGCGAATTAATAATCCGACTTTTGCAAGCCAAGCTGGTGATATTGCCAAATTGCCAATAATCGTGAAGGAAACTGTACTTAAAAGAGTTTCCGAAACAGTTCAAGGCAATATCGAAATTGCAAAAACGGACTGGGATTCCTTTGAAACATCTTGGGACTTCAAAAAGCATCCGCTCATCTAAACTGCGGAATCGAGGAAACGAGTATGAGTATAAACATTGAACAAACATTAAAGGATCGCTTTGCGGCTCCGCTTGCGGACAGCTATAAGCGACGCATCATATTCTGGCAGGATCCGGACGGAGAATTCTCTGATCTGGTTGATGAGTTATGCCTTGACGAGGTCAAGGTTCTCAAGTTGACCGGCAAGAACAACTTTGCTGCAAAGCAGATCCTGTCGGAGACTGATACGGACAGCAACTATCTTGTCTACAATCCTCTCTCATACTCGGATGTACGGGATAACTGGCTGCTTGATATCGAGCTTTACAGTGAGGAATTCAGAGCGGATCTGCTTTCCATCCGGATGCAGTCGCTAGGCGTGTCAGATACGCCGCAGATGCGGAAGGCAATGAAGTCCTATTCCACGTTCTTTGAGAACAAAGAACGTGTCGCAAAACTGGCGGCTTTCAAGAGCAATTACACCAACGTTGGCCAGCTGCACATCGATATTCTGTCCGTTCTCGCTGGAACAAGTTCAAATACGGCTTCCGGTGTAATCCGGAAGGTGTTGATGGACGGACTGGATGTCGAGAGCAACGAAGCGATCACGAACATCAAGAAATTCGGCAATGAGACAGTCCTCTGGGAGATGATCGACCGCTATACGGGATATGTTCATGATCCAGATCAGGTATCGCTGATTGCATTGGCGTCGCATATCCTGATCACGACGCTCTCCATGACGATGAAAGCATCTTGCCTGAACGGGCTGGAGAAGCTGATCTCGGAGCCTCATCAGCAACGCTGCTATGACTTGATCAACGAGTGGATGCACTCTGAAGATGATGATGAGCTCTATGAAATCGCCCGCGACGTGGAGGATCATCACCATCTGGTGAAGCGTTTTGACGGACTTGAAGTGCAGGATCTCTTAAACAGCGAATGCTTCCCCTGCATCAATGAATGTATCCTGCGCCGCTATATGTCCGAAATCTCGGAGAACGTTATCAAGGCCGATGACATGGTCACTGCCGTTGAGAAGCGTCGGACACTGAAATGGTACAAGCGTGTTCGCTACTACTATGACGGGCTTCTTCAGGTCGCCCAGATGCAGCAGTTCTACCAGGCCAATATTGGAGGCTTCCATATTGCGGAATACACGAAGCTCTGGAAGGAATACACCGGCAATTACTGCAAGATGGATCACTTCTATCGGCAGTTCCACGCAGCTTTTGGAAAGAGCCTGAAAGAGTCCAGTACTGTGCTGGAGGATCTGTATAAGAACGTTGCAGACTACGTTGAGAAGCTTTATAAGAACTGGTACCTTGCAACGCTTGGCAATCAGTGGACTACCCTTGTTCGGGATGAACTGTCGCAGAGTTCTCGCCTTCCCGGTATTACGAATCAGGAAGATTTTTATAATAGCTTTGTTGAGCCGATCGTTGCCGCCGGAAGCCGCGTGTTTGTGATCATCTCCGATGCGCTTCGATATGAGGTTGGTGTTGAACTCACGGGGCGGCTGATTAGGGAGACCAAAGGATCCGCCAAAATAGCCTCCATGCAGTCCGTCTTCCCGTCTTCAACCAAGTTCGGAATGGCGGCCCTCTTGCCGCACCGCAGTTTGCGACTGACAGATGATATCAAAGTCCTCTGCGACGGAGAGTCTACTGAGGGAACAGCAGGAAGACAAAAGATCCTTGCTCGTATGCATGACGGCAATGTAGCTATGACCTATAAGTCACTGCTCGGAATGAAGCAGGCTGAGCGCAGGGAGGCTGTAAGTCAAGCGCAGGTTGTCTATATATATCACAATGTGATCGATGCTGTCGGCGATAAGATCGCTACTGAGGATCAAGTATTTGAGGCTTGCGAGCAGACGGTAACTGAATTGAAGAATCTGGTCAGGCTGATTGCAAACGATATGCATGGGACTAACATCCTCATTACAGCGGATCATGGATTTTTATATTCATATAAGCCTCTGGATGAGAGCGACAAGGCTGAAAAGAGCTTTGTTTCCGGTCATATTCTGGAGCTTGATCGGCGTTATGTTATCGCAGACGGTGACTGCACAGCAGATCATATGCTGGAGATCCCCATGACGCATTTTGGCAGCAATCTAGTCGGCTTTACGCCGCTTGACAATATACGCATGAAAAAACAAGGCGGCGGGATGAACTATGTACACGGTGGAATTTCGCTTCAGGAATCAGTTGTTCCGGTGATCGAATACAAGAACATGCGTGCGTCTTCAAAGAAGTATGTGGATGTCAAGAAGGCTGAGCTTCAGCTGATCAGTCAAGGACGCAAGGTTTCCAACAGCATTTTCTCACTCGACTTTTATCAAACGGAAGCGGTGAGTGGGAAGGTCACAGCGGCAGCTTATGAGATCTACATGGCGGATGCGTCTGGGAAGGCTGTCAGCGACAAGAAGACAATTATTGCGGATAAGACAAGCGTCAATGGGGCTGATCGCGTGTTTAGGACAAGGTTCACGCTGAAGAGTGTGGAGTTTAAGAAGACGGATACATATTATTTGACTATAGTCGAAAAAGATACTGCAAAAGCTATTGAAATGATAGAATTCACTATAGACATAGCATTTGTTAATGATTTTGATTTTTAGATCGTTGTAGGGGGATGCTCATGAAAATGCTTTTTGTTGCAGATTTGTTCTTGGGCTTAAGCAACACCGAGAGTCTGGATATTGAACAGTCTCATAAATGGCAAAGACGGCGTGAAGAGAAGTTTGAGAATCTGGTGGATATAGCTTCTCAGAATAATGTTTCGTATATAACCCTTGTTGGAGATCTGTTTGGGCAGGAAAGGGTTTCAGAATCACTTCTTGACAGGTTATTTGATGCCATAAAAAGCGACAGCAGATTGCAAGTTCTTGTGTTCCTCGATGTAAGTGAGCACAGGAGAGTCTCGTATCGCAATGATATCCCCGAGAACCTGCATATCGTTTGTCTGCAAAACTCTGATTCGTATTTGGATGATGAGGTAGCAGTAAGAATAGATGATGGAATTATTGAGATTCAGCTTGCTGACAATGATTCTATAACTATTAAAAAGAACACTGACGGCGTCTATGAGATCTTCGGTATGCAAGAGAAGTGTTCTATTCCCCGCTTTGAGCCGATAGGATTTGAGGATTCAAGCGACAATTTCTTTGGATATGGAATTATTGAATGGTCTGAAGATGTCATAAAGGGATACATTACAAAAGCTAATAAAACCTATTCGTACAGGTCTATTGAGCTTAAGATTCTCCCTGTAGATGATGAAAAAGAAATATTGGCAAAAGTAGATAATGCTGTTCGTGGAGCAGATTCGGATACTTTTCTTCGCGTAACCATAACCGGACAATCGGCATTCGGGCTAATGATTGATGCTGATGCTCTGAAAAGGCACTTGCAGAATCGGGTGTTCTTCGCCGTTGTTTTTGATAATACGGTGATGGATATCGATGAGTCAGAATTTGATAATGATATTTCTCTTCGAAGTGAATTTGTTCGCCTTGCGATGCAGGATGATTCTCTCAGTGAATCTGAACGCAACAGGCTAATAAGCTATGGCTGGAACGTTCTTAGCGGGAAGGGGGCTGATGCATAATGAAACTGATCAGTATGCACATAGACAACTTCGGAGGCTTGCGCAATTTTGACTATATTTTTGAAGATGGCCTGAATGTGATTCTTCATGATAATGGGTGGGGCAAGACCACCATGGCAGCATTTCTGAAGGCGATGCTTTACGGCTATGATTCGAGACGCAGCCGTGACGTTACTGAAAACGAACGTAGAAGATATTTGCCTTGGCAGGGAGGCAAATACGGTGGGACCCTAGACTTTGAGGCAGAAGGAGTTCAATATCGCATCAGCCGTACTTTCGGGGAGACGCCAAGATTTGATACTGTCAAGATAATCAATCTGGATACACATACAAATGCCAAGATCCCTGCAGATAAGATTGGAGAGACTCTATTTCATTTGGATGCAAATGCGTTTCAAAGGAGTGTTTTTATCAACCAGAATGGTCTGATGATCGATGGAGCAGCAAGCAGTATCCATTCAAGGCTTAATTCGTTGGTAAGTCAGGCAAATGATGTGGTTGTATTTGATGGCGCAATATCTGAACTAACTCAGCAGATTAAATACTACGAAAAGACCGGCGCACGCGGTGAACTCGGCAAGCTGGATCGCCGTATCGATGAAATAGAACGTGTAAGAGATCGACTGGAAGGGGACATATCGGCACAGGATAATGCCAGAACACGCATTTCAGAGATAACCTCTCAGTTAAATGAAATAGAAAAAAAGCTTGAAGAAAAGAATACTAGGTTTGAAGAGGTATCTGCGAAAGGGAAAAAGCGGGAGGCAGTCACAGAGCTTATAGAGGATCTTAACAGTCAAATATCAGCCATTCAGGGACAGATGGAGACGATAACGACTCAACTTGGCGGAGATGTCCCCAAAAAGGAAGACATTGATCGAATTAAGCGGCTTGTTCATGCGGAAGAGGACATACAAAAGCAGATTCAGGATATTGAAGCTAACCGGGCAGGATTAGTAAAAGAGCTCGATGAAATAAAGACCGGATTTGGTGGAACGGTTCCGAGCTTTTCGAAGCTGGATGAGCTACAATCTCTTCTAGGACAGATTCAAGGCATTATATCTGAACAAAATGCTGAAGAACCTGATATCGAAGCCTCTGAGGAATATGATGCTGTTAATAATGCTATTAATGAGGATCATGATTTCGTGGATAGGCTTATATCGGTGCTATCTAAAAGAGCTGTAATTCAAGAGCAGATAGACAGATTGTCTAAGTCTGAGGAGAAGATTCAAAGCGATTCCTATGCGTGGCAGGAGCAAAAAAAGCAATTTGGCGAGTTAAGATCTGTATTCGAGGATCTGCATACAAAAAGCCAGAGACTTGATATATATGATCCGGCAAGCACAAATACAACTGTGTTGCAATTAGAAGACCTGCAACGTAGACAGCAAGCGGTTGAACTCAAGAAAGAAGCAATCGCAGCAGATGAACTGACAGACGAGGAAAAATGCCTACTTCAAAGAGCGGCAGAACTCCCAAATGATCCCGCTGAAGGTTATGACATACTAACGAAATACAGAGATGCATCTCGACTAAGGTCAGAGGTGCAGGGTATTTCTGCGCGTCTCGAAGGTGAGCGAAGTCGTGCTGACGGTGTAGCGTCTGCTATGCGTCAACTTGATGATATAGATGATTCAGTTGGTGCAGCACCAGAGAAACCCGTAAAATCTGCAGGATCGGCATTTATTGGAATCGGTATAGCTTTCGCTATTGTTGGGGCTGTTTTGGGTATTATGGTTGCACCGGCAATGTTTGCCGTATCAGCAATTGGAGTGGCTCTAATCATTTTAGGTATTGTAAGGAATAATGCCTTTAAGGAGCAGATACGAAGGTGTCAGGCTTGGGAAGAGTCGTCTGCCCGTGCTCAAGAGATCCGGCTTAAAAAGCAGGAACTAATTCGCCAGCAGGAAGAGATTCAAAGATCAATTAATGATCTATCAGAAAAGCTTTCACACAGTAAGGATGAATTAAGAGATTATGAAACCGTGCTGGCCGAATGGTTTGCAAAATGGGGGATTCAGGATGTGAAGCGTTCAGAGGAAGCCATATCCGGGGTGATCAAAGAGGCAGAGCACATACAAGTATTGACAAAAAAACAGGAAGAAATAGCAAAGTTGCAGGAGAGTATTAGCAAAGAAGAAGCGGTTATTGAGTCAGAAAAAGACGCGATATACCGAAGCTATCCAGAGATGATGGGCAAAACTGTTTCTGAGTCTCTTAATATGTTGAAGGATAAACAGAGTGAATTTCGTGTTATTAGAGGACAACTGGAAACTGCAATAAGCAGCGAAGAGCGGTTCCTTTCAAATGCCAATGTTACTCGAGAGGATTTGACACACACACAGCCTCCGCATATGGAGGAGCAGATAGCATTAAGAGATACACTCGAATCGGAATTGAAACAAAACATAGATTCGGCGAACCGTGTTTTGGTGCATATTGGACTTAGTGCAGATCAGGATCATATAATCAGGGCTCTGCAAGAGGCTGATTCAATGTTGTCTGAATACAAGCATCATGAGGATAAACGTGCGGATAGGGCTGCCAGATTTGCCAGACAGCAGCAACAGAAAGAGCAGCTTGAACAGAGGCTGCATGATGAACTGAGCTCCTTTTCCATTAAATATGTTACAAAGGAGCCTTCTGAAGCTCTTTCATTGATCAACAGTGATGTTCGAAAGGCAAGTCAGCTGCATTCGAGAATAGATGACGCCTCCGGGGAACTAGTAGCACGTGAGAAAGATCTTTCTTCGATTAGAGGAAGTATTATGGATTTCTGTGTTTCGCATACAGAGGACCACGTAGATGATCTTGACAGGTTGCCTGGTATATATGAACAAGTCGGCAAATATACTGAGCTTCATGTTGCGAAGCAGCAGCTTGAATCACAAAGGGCATCTGTTGATTATGCTCAAGAGGATAAAGAGGAAGCTTCTGAAAGTGAAGAGGAGTCCCTTCTCCGGGAGGAAATCTCTCAGCTTACGGATCGTAGGGATGCTCTTCTCATAGAATACACTCAGAAAGGAGATTTTATACGTCAAGCAGATCAGGCACTTGTGCAGTATCCAGATATGATGAGTCAGATCCGTGATCTGTACGAGCAGAAGCAGAAAGCTCAAAACAAGCTGATAATACTCAAAAGAACGGTGTTGTTGATAACAAAGGCAAAGGAGAATCTGGCGAATCGTTACCTTTCAAGAGTAGAGAATCTATTTAATCAATACATGCATATATGGCTGAACAGTGATGCTATTCGTGGGATCCTTGATGTTGATTTCAATGTTACGATTGAAGAAAACGACAAAACCCATGTTGCGGAAGGATATAGCACGGGTTACTGCGACCTCATAGATTTTTGCATGCGCCTTGCTTTGATAGATACTCTATTTGAGGTCGAGCAGCCGTTTCTCATACTTGATGATCCCTTTGTCAATCTAGACGAAGATAGATTGGAAAAAGCCCTTGAACTTCTTCATGTGATGTCAGCAAACAGGCAAATAGTATATTTTGTATGTCATCCTATTAGAGCAGTTGAAAACGATACAGACAGCGGATCTAGGGATGAATTTATTAAACTCGCAGAACAAGCAAAAAAATCGCTTGACGAAAAACGAAGCATATCTCCAAACGTGAGAAAGGTTATAAAGAAAACCCCAAAGGAGTTATATAAGGTCGTCAATTCGCAGAACACAGTTCCGTTTAAATTGATTAATACCAATTATGTAATCACAAATAGTATTTTCAGCCTGCGTTTCGAGCTTTTAGGTCAGATGCTGATTAAAGAAGGTACATATGAATTGTTTTTCATAGACTCTCTAGGTCATGTTCTGAACGAAAGACAGATTCTGGAGATTAAAAATGGAAAGCTTTCGGCTGATCGTATCCAATTCAATTTGAATACACGTGATGACAGTGGATCATTGTATGAGCTCATGATTCGAGAAAGTGGTCAGGGTGATTATGACGTTTTAGCAAGGATCCCATTCCAAGCAAAAATGGCATTTACCGGCACGTTTAATTTTTAATTCAACGTTAGCAGGGGAGGCTTTAATTAATGACAGAACTAGAACAAAAAATACTGGACAACTTTCCGGGTAAGGTTGTTCGTAAGGATCTAACAGCTATGATGAAAAAGGGGGCGAATGTTCCGACATATGTGCTGGAGTACCTCCTTGGAATGTATTGCGCTACTGATGACGAAGATGCCATCGAAATAGGCCTTGAGAAAATAAAGAAAATACTGAGTGAAAACTATGTACGTCCGGATCAGAGCGAATATGTCAAATCCAAGATAAAGGAGAACGGCCAGTATACGGTCATCGATAAGATAACAGTCGTATTTGATGACCGTGAAGATAAGTATGTTGCTCAGTTCACGAACTTGAGGATGGATCCGTTTGAAGTGCCATCCGACCTTGTTGTGCACAATGAGAAGCTTCTAATCGGCGGAATCTGGTGCATTGTCAAGATCGAATATGTCGGTTTGAAAACAAATGAGAATGATGAACCACAATACGAAGAAGATATTTTCGGCAATAGAAAGAAAAAGAAAAAACTCAAGGTAAAGAGATCAAGATATGATTCTCCGTTCAATATTGCTTCGCTTAAGCCTATTCAAATGCCGAATCTGGATCTAGATGAGATTATAGATGCACGTAAGAACTTTACAAAGGATGAATGGGTGGCACTAATACTGAGGAGTGCCGGTTATGAACCGGGTCAGCTTTCAGATAAGGAGAAGCTGCACTATTTACTGCGTTTTGTGCCGTTTACTCAGAGGAACTATAACCTTGTCGAGCTTGGCCCGAGGGGTACAGGAAAATCTCATGTGTATAGTGAGTTATCTCCGTACTCTATACTTATGAGCAGTGGTACGACTACTGTTTCTAATATGTTCTATAACATGAGCACACGAAGAGTGGGTCTTGTTGGGCGCTGGGATTGTATAGCCTTTGATGAAGTCGCTGGCATTACTCAAGCTTCGGGTGATATGGTTCAAATCATGAAGAATTATATGGCTAACGGGAGCTTTGCGAGGGGAGCGGAATCTGTCAGTTCAGACGCATCTATTGCTTTTGAGGGTAATACTTTTAGAAGTGTATCGGATATGATGCGAACAACCAATCTGTTTGAACCATTTCCTGAGGAGTTTAATAACGACTCAGCCTTCTTTGACCGAATTCATGCATACCTTCCCGGTTGGGAAACACCGAAACTTAGGTCTAATCTGTTTACGACGGGCTACGGTCTAATTACAGATTGTTTCAGTGAGTTTTGCCATGTCATGAGGAAGTATGATTTTACAAACTCGTTTAACAAATACTTTTCGCTGAATAATAAGTTTAATACGCGAGACACCATAGCTGTAGGGAGGACTTTTTCAGGTCTAACGAAACTAGTTTACCCAGACGAGTGCATGACGAAGGAGGAAGTACGTGAGATCCTGGAATACTCTATCGAATGCCGTCGAAGAGTCAAAGAGCAGCTGCGCAAGATGACTCCTGGTGAGTTTAGTGATGTGGACCTTGGATACATAGATTTGGATTCAAATGAGGAACATATAGTTTATCTGCCTGAAATCTCAAAAGGAAGTCTAATACATCAAAGTTTTGACAAGCCGGGGTACGTTTACGGAGTAGGACGCTCATCGTCTGATATATTGGGTATTTACCGTCTTGAAAACAAGTTGATAGAAGGCACGGGGACATTCAGTTTCAAAAATGTGGAGGGTCTGTCTCATTCCTCTAAGAGCGTGCGTGATAGCCTCAATGCGGCGTTCAATTATTTCCGCGAACACGTGAATAACCTAATGTCAGGATCATATGAAGATTTTGATTATAGTCTATATTTCAATGATCTACAGGGCCGGGGAGCCAGCGATGAAATCTCTGTTGCAGAGGTTGTCGGATTGTTCTCTGCTATTGCGAATCGTCCAGTACTACCCGCTCTAGTAATATGCGGAAGAGTCGTAATGTCGGGAAGTATGATGCCTTTGACCACTGAACTAGATGAGATTTTTGTCACCGCAGCCAATGCAGGAGCGAAAAAGATACTGCTTCCGTCAGATAGTCAGAGCCGTTATGAGAGGATGAAATCTGACTTAAAGAATGAGATATCAGCTATTTTTTACACGACACCTGTTGATGCAGCTAGAAAAGCTTTAGGAGTGGATCAATAATGGCAGAGTACAAATGCATTTACTGCGGAGCCATCAAGGATAGTGATGAACCATGTATATGCAGTGTTTGTGGTTATAAGATGTTTGAGACTCCTTATGACCAGTGTGAAATGCTCAGAAAGGAGATCATAGGTTTCATCGCTCATTTTAAGCTGGATGACTTTCAGTTAAATACGATTGATCTATATCGTAACGTTCAGAAAAAACAAAAGGGCGGTTCGGATAAGAATAAGACGATCAAAAAGGATGAGGATGACAAGAGATTCCCAGGCTTTAATGCTATACAGAAATATGTCTGTTCATCAGAACGACTGGAGTTGTTCTGCGAACGGCTGAAACAATCTGTCGACGAGATTCGGAATCATATTCATCAATACTATCAGCAGGAATACATTGCCTCACCTGAAAAGCTTATTCAGTCAGTAAAGGAGCGTGATGCGGCCCTAAACAATATCCTTCAAATATTGAGGGTGAACTGCGTTCTTCCGGAACTAGTTATTCCAGATATTAAAGTGCGATATAGTGAAACGCCGGACGATGTTCTTGTAGACATTGCTGATAGTCTTCTGGACGACATACAGGCAATGTCTGAAAAGATCCGCGTATTTGTAAGGCAGAACAATATTTATGGAACTGCATATCGTGAAATACCCAAGCGGGCTTTTAAGAATACGAACACTCATGACTACAAGAAGGAGCTAGACTATTATAAGCAAAAGCTTGAGAAAGAATTAAATAAGAAATCCGTAGTGGATATCTTCTCTGATGGATCAGATGAGTTGAAGGGAATGCTTAGTGTGCTTTGGGGTACGATGGAGGCATTATTGACATACCCTGTGCTAGTCAAGAAATATGAGTACATCTTCCCAGATGGTATCATAGCAGACGATGGTAAAGGTAAAAGCATCATCCAGGGCAATATCAACAAGCACTTTTCTGCGTTAGATGAAATAATATATGCATATGATTTTTTAGAGAATAAAAGCGCTATTGAGCTTTTCGATCTTTACGACAAAATGATCAATCTGGATACTGAGGGTTATTTTGGTCTCACCAGAAGCAAACTTTTGAAGATCGGTGAGAGTGAGAAGAAGCTAAATGAAATGATTGGTCTAAGGGGGATCAAGGAAAGCATTAAAAAGATAAAAGCCTATGCTCTGGCCAACAAGGATAGTAAGGATTTAAACATTCATATGTGTTTTCTTGGGAATCCCGGCAGCGGAAAGACGGAGGTGGCTCGTTATATAGCAGGGATTCTCTATGAGAATGGTATTCTTCCAACTAAGAAGATTGTCGAAGTAGATCGGAGTGGACTGGTCAGTCAATATTTTGGGGCCACAGCAGAAAAGACTACTGAAGTAATAAATAGTGCAATGGGCGGGGTTTTGTTTATCGATGAAGCTTATGCCCTTGGTAATAATTCCGATGCCGGAATCACGGATTATGGGAGGGAAGCAATTGATACTCTCGTTAAAGCTATGGAAGATAAGCGAGGAAAGTTTTGTGTCATCCTTGCCGGATATAAGAACGAGATGCTTAAAATGCTATCTACAAATCCTGGCTTCAAGTCAAGAATACAGTTTACCTTAGACTTCCCCAACTATTCCCGCAATGAATTACGGAGCATAGCTGAATCCATGCTGGGCAATCGGGGCTATATTATGGGCGATGAAGCAATGAATCGTCTTCTTGACATAACTGATGTCAAACGAAAAGAGCCCAATTTTGCGAATGCCAGAGAGATTCGCAATCTCCTGGATCAGGTGATCATGTGTCAGAATGTCAGATGCATGGGAACTAACGACAAAACGCTAGGCTTAATTGATGTTAATAAGTACATCAAGGATTCAAAGATCAATATTCCAACCGATGGTTCAAGTTTTAAGGCGGCCATTCTTTCAGGAGAAGAGGAACTCGAGCGACTTATCGGATTAGATTCCGTTAAGCGTATGGTTAAAAAAATAAAGGCCTATGCTAAGCGAAATAAAGGTAGTTCCGACTTCAATCTCCACATGTGCTTTTATGGAAATCCCGGAACAGGAAAGACCGAAGTTGCACGGATCTTGTCTCGTATTCTATATGATGCAGGAGTATTGGATGAAGCAAAACTAATAGAAACTGACGGCCAAGGGTTAATCGGCAAGTATGTTGGTGAGTCGGGAGCGAAGACTGTATCCAAAATCAATGATGCAATGAATGGTGTGCTATTTATCGATGAGGCATATAGTCTTGTTGGGAATAATACAACCGGAGGCTCTGCTTATGGAGATGAGGCGATAGCAGCTCTATTAAAGGGAATGGAGGATCACCGCGGTCGGTTCTGCGTCATTTTGGCAGGGTATAGGGATGAAATGAACTATTTGCTGAGTTCTAATCCAGGCTTCGACTCAAGGATACAGTTCAAGCTCGAATTCCCTGATTACAGTCGGGAAGAGTTGGGACAGATAGCAAAGGTTTTCCTTCATAAGAAGCATTATCAAATTGATTCCGATGCGCTTGAGATGGTGCTTGATATAGCAGAGTATTATCGCGTACTTCCCAATTTTGCTAATGCTCGTACCCTTCGAAACATATTAGAGCAGGTTCTACTGAATCAAAACCTTCGAACGGACGAAAGCATGGACGACAATACCGTCATTCTTGAGGATGTGAGAGATTATTTGTCAGATGAAGGCATAGATCTCAGCGCACCACAAAGAGAGGTGCGAAGAATAGGGTTTAACTAAGGCATATTCTTTATAAAGATAGGGGGGAATCTTACAATGGCATTTAAAGATGAAAAACGTAGCAGCGGCATCATTAATATGGCAGATATCATGCGGAAGATATCTGATGAGCAGTTCGTTGAGTTTGTAAAAGTTGTAAAAGGATGGACTCTGGATGAAAGAGTCATTGCAGGCAGAAATACTTTTGCGCTTTTGCTCCAGCATTTTGGAGAACTGAAGGATGAGACCTCAATCCGTACTATGTTGTTGTTCCTTCATATTTCTACAAAACTTGGCTGCATGGGTTTGGATGCGGTTTCAGATAAAAAGAAAAAAGAGGTTTTAGACTATTTTCAAGATTTGACGCCATTTCAGAATGCCGTTCGAAAAGAAGAGTCTTTCTTCGATTATAAACTAATCAATGATAGTTTATACTGTCAACTGGTTGATAACTATTTTTGCGCCACGCTGGAACCCCTAATTCCTCCCGGATCTGATTATATCCTTCATCTGTTTACGTATATGCTGCTCGTTGCATGTGCAGATACAGTAAATGATAAGGGTATTAAAACTATACAGAAACTACGCGAGGATTATCTGGATTATGCACCTTTAAAGCGAGACGGTAAAGTTTCAGAGTTTAAAGGGACCTTGGATAAAACAATTTTGCTGTCGCCTGAGCAAAAAAGAGAGGTTGAAGAAGCTCAACGAAAAGCGAAAAAAGATGCTGAAATTAAAGATCAAGAAGACAGACATAAGCAGCTCTACAGGATTAAAAATCTTAATAAGGGGGATACATTTTTATTTGGAAGCTATCCTCAGATCAGCAAGAGGTCTAACGATCGCGTAGAGTGGGTAGTTCTAGACAAGACCAGTAACAGCGTAATGGTTATCAGTAAAAAAATACTTGATGTCAAACCTTTTCACAGATCTAAGGTTACAACACCCTGGAGCAAGAGTCTAATACGCACATGGCTCAATAATGAGTTTATAGAAAAAGCTTTTAATGATGAGGAAAAGTCTTTAATAGTACCTACTGCAATAAAAGAGCCAGGAAGTGATGGCACTGTTTACAATACGACGGATAAGGTATTTCTTCTTTCGGAGCAAGAAGTCAAAAGATATTTTACAACAGTAGAATCTCGCAGTGCAGAGAGTACGAAAGTCGCCGGTAATGAATATTGGGGACTGCGTTCCTATAAAAAAGGTGCTGATAGTTTCCAGTATTGTACATCCGGTGGCCGTGTTATGAGCAATAAATTCGGAACGGATGGCTTTACGTACATAAATTATGACTGTGCGCTTGGAGTTAGGCCGGCAATGTGGCTTTCTATCGAATATCTATCTCCTGATGAACGTTTAATACTTCAAGAAGAAAAAGAACTAAAAGAAAAAGAAAAGATCAAAGAAAAGGAAAGAAAAAAACGAGAAAGAGAAGTATTTGAAGTAAAGAAGAAAGCATATGAGGATGCGCGTAATGTATGGATTGATGAATGCTCAATAATACGAGAGAAAAGGGCAAAAGAGATAGAGAATAGAGAAGAAGAATATCGCTCGAACTTTATAAAAGAACAAACTTCAAAATGTCAGACTGAGATGTCGACCAAAAACCATCGGATCGTAGAACTCAATGCGCAGATCGAAGAGGAAAAAGCAATAATTGCGGGTCTCGGTTTTCTTAAAATCTTAGAAAAGAAGCGTCATCAGGACAAGATTGTAGCACTTTCAAAAGAAATTCTTTGCATAAACAGTGAAATCGAACAGATTAAAGAGATTTATGCAACAGACAGTGCAACAGTAGAGCGTGAATTAGCAAAAGTACGGAAAATGATAACTACGTGCGTCGAAAAAGCATTTCCGCTGCCACCCGAACCCCCAAAGCCCATACTTCCTAAGGCAAATACAAAAGCAGAGAAAACATCCAAGAATGGGAAATCAACAAGGCTTTTAAAAGACTTGCTTCCTGATGAAAGAACTATTTTGAAGAAGTTGGGTGAGGTTCCACAAACAACACAAGAAATTCAAAATAGCATATTGCCACGATGCAGCACAATGAGAGTTGAAATATTGCTGAATAGACTTGCCTGCGATGGCTATCTAACCATAGTAAAGGACGGCAATTCAACATATTATTGTAAAGTTAAATCATAACGAAGCTTAAGAAGAGCGATTGACAAAAGAAGTCTATTTAGCTGAACGATAAAGGAGTATTACAATGCATCTAGATTATAGATTTTATGCCAAAATCGTTAATAATACAGACCAGTGGCGCGATGTAATGAATAATATAACTATCGAGGCGTTAGATGGAGAAGAGTATACCCTTTGGGAGATATCAAAGCAGATATTGTGGCACGTAGAAGATCAAGCTGGCATGATTTTTGATACCGTGACAGCAGATGAAGACGAAGCTTATATCTATATACACGATTACCTAAAGTCTGAATCCTTCTTTGAAAGGCTTACACAGTATTTAGCTAAAGAAGTAATTGATGTTGCGGGAGATAATGCTTACATTATTGCTGATCTTACAGATTATGATACAGATATGATGGGAGATCGTCTTTTCTATTATCTGGGCGGAGGAGAGATAAGAGAAGGCCGGGTAGAAGGACCTAAAGGGCTTGATCATCATGATATTGAGATTTCAAATTTTAAGAAAATGCTGAAATATGAAACTCTTAGTAGCAGTGAACAGAAAAAGCTCAAAGCATTGAAATAATATGCTATGCATTTGGAATGTGGCGATACTATTTAACATGAAAGCGAAGAATTCAATATATATTCATGTAATAGGACAACCTTCAATCGCCTTGGGAAAGAAGAATGTAATTACCATCATTTAAAGCGCAAAACCTCAAGTACTGCAGGCTTGAGGCTTTGAATTGTTATTCTTTGTCTGTTTCGATACTAAACTCTCATCCCTACAATAATAGTCAGTTTTGAGCTTTTCCCCCCTACTTCGTCGCCACGGGCGCTATGGAGTACTGCTGCTTGACGTTGCGCAGGACGACGTTGGTGACGGTGCGCTTGATGGTGGAGACGCCCTTGATCTTGTTGAGGATGGATTCCAGCTCGGCGTTGGTGCCGGTGACGATCTTGATGCAGTAGTCGTACTCGCTGGCGAGGTAGTAGCACTCGAGGATCTCGGGGTTGCTCTGCACGAAGCTGAGGAAGTCGTCGGAGCTGCTGGGGTTCTCGAGGCTGACCATCATCAGGGCGCTGGCCTGCTTGTTCATGGCGACGGGGTCGAGTATGGTGGTGTACTGCGCGATGACGCCGCTGCCCTCGAGTTTTTTCAGGCGCTCGCTCACGGCCGAAAGGGACAGGTTGACCCTTTTGGAGAGCTCGGAGACGGAGACCCGCGCGTTTTGCTGAAGAACTTCCAGTATCTTGACGTCTATGGTGTCCAGAGTCATAATAATCACCCCGTTTATGCGATTATGCACGAATATCTTCTTGTTTCATAAAATAGCAGAGCGGCTGAAAAAATTCAAGCGTTTTAGCGCGTAAGCCTGAATAATTCTTGTCAGACGGGTTCCCTGAGGGGCCTCAGCCGCCCCTTTGCTTTTTCCTTTGCATATTAGCCTCCTCCGATATATAATTTATTATCTATGTGAACTATTTCTGCGTTTATTAAGGAGGCCCATAAATGGCTGAGGAAACAAGAACCGCTGAAGCTCCCGCCGCTGCTGTGATGGCAGGGAACTTCATTCACGACATCATCGACGAGGACATCAAGAACCAGGTGTACTCCCGTCCGATCACGACAAGGTTTCCTCCGGAACCGAACGGCTATCTCCACATCGGTCACGTCAAGGCGCTTTGCATAGATTTCGGGACCGCCGAGAAGTACGGCGGCACCTGCAATCTGCGCTATGACGACACCAACCCCGCCAAGGAGGAAGAGGAGTACGTAGGTTCCATCGAGGAAGACATCAGATGGATGGGCTTCCAGTGGGCTCACCTGAACTACGCTTCCGACTATTTCGGCAAGATGTACGAGTGCTGCGAGGAGCTCATCAAGAAGGGCCTCGCCTTCGCGTGCGAGATGACTCCCGACGAGATAAAGGAGAGCCGCGGGACCCTGACCCAGCCCGGCAAGAACAGCCCCTGGAGGGACAGGCCGGCTGAGGAGTCCCTGCAGATCTTCCACGACATGAGGGACGGCAAGTACGAGGA